>Ga0209208_10001522_pt1 | contig 32770 bp, 19 predicted proteins | sample S1TSphfallax_3_FD_187694 | JGI IMG/M metagenome (GOLD analysis project Ga0209208, IMG submission 187694) | Host-associated microbial communities from peat moss isolated from Minnesota, USA - S1T2_Fd - Sphagnum fallax MG (SPAdes) (version 2) | ecosystem: Host-associated > Plants > Peat moss >...
AAAAAAAAAAAAAAAAAAACAGATATAGTTTTCGCCATTTTGATGGAAACTAAAAGCGAACGGGCAAAATTTCGCCAGAAAAACACAAACGAGAAAAAAAACTCAAAATCTAACTCCCACACACGATCACGGTGGGACTCGAACCCACAATCTCCCGCTCCGGAGGCGAGCGCCTTATCCATTAGGCCACGCGACCACAGCTTAATGTCATATAAAATTAAGGTATTTATAATATTAATTAATCTTGACTGTTGGCTTTTCCAAATTTCCCATTTTCTTTGGGTATACTTTCCAATTTGAGGACGGATACAAACTTGACCTTCAAGGGTAGGCCAAGTCTACTATTCTATCAAAATGGTGAATTCAACAAATGAATTCCATATTTTTCCCATTTCTGCTCCTGAAAATTCAAATAAATTCCCAAAAACCCAGTTGGTTTTGGAAGGAAAAATCAGTTGAGGATGTGGTAACAACACTTGGGCCAACGGCACAGGCCACACTAGTCTATCTATATTAATGGAATTAAGGTTGTTTCTTTTTGTTTTGTTTGTGATGTTAAGATTTGATGCCAAACCCCCCAAATTACACATTTGATACTCTTGGAAAGCCTTATTAGATCAGGACTAGAACTTTCTCTCTTCAGCTTCCCAACTTGCGGCAATCTTAAGCTTTTCCATAAGTGATATGTAGAACCTCATGGAAAATCTCCCTGACACATGATGGACCTACAAAAGAACAACAATAAGGCATGATATTATGACAAATGCCTCGAACACCAAAAATGCTCTCAAATGCCAACTTTAACTGTGCTCTATCTATCCCAATGTCATTTAGGAGCTCAAAGACCCACGTGGTAGAAAGCATCATTGCACAAGAATATCCAAGAGAGAGCAGAACATTTAGAGGAAGAAAGAATTTGATGGACCTTGATTTCCATAGTGATACTCGGTGTTTCATCACTTTTGTTTCTAAGCAATGTAACAGAATTTGATGGCCACATGTAGAGGTCATTACGTCTTATGGCTGTTCAAGGCAAAAGATGGATGGGGTACATATGCTTTCTGGCAATCAGCAAAGGGGATTGTGCCTAATCCCCCTTGCCAAAAGGACACATCTAACATCAAGTGGCCAGTGGTCAAGCCAAGCTGCTGAGTTGAGGGTCTGATATCCTAAACAATGGCTGCATCAATGGTTGCCCTCCAGCCCCAATCTCTGATTTGCAAACAAGTGTAACAAGCAAAGCATTAGACTGTCTTGAATTGTAGTGAAAAGTGAGTCCATCAAAAGCTCCATCTCATCCATCTGTTGCAATCACCTAATGGCCCACACCAAACCTTACCTACATAAACAACATTGGCAGCAAAGAATGAAGATGAGAAACATCATATGTTCCAAATTAATCACTCAGCACCCTTATCAATGCTCAGACATCCCCTTTCTTGGATCCTTTGTTGGACAGAAAACACACCATGTACAAATATGGATCTACCAGCACCATGGAGGGGCTTGCATTGATGGAGGCCCACTGTGGAGTCTGTGAGGCTGCCATAACTTGCCACCTAGTGTCTAATCCCCTCTACGTAATAAGAGTTTCAATTCTCCATAACCTCTATAAGCTCTTTTGATCCACGAAAAGAACGTGTGTAGCAACATTTGCAGTGAATTGTGCATGGGCCTTGGAACTTCCAATGTAGATTAATGTTTCCCATATTCAACTCATGGCAAAGTTATCAAGAGGATGCAAATAAATTCTTTAAGCATGGTTCTCTTAGTCTTCCTGTATTCTTTGCGATGCGGAAATTATGACCACAGTTTAGGCAATGAGCTCTAGCACACAATTAGGAAATCATTTGTATGTAAACTACTAGTTGTGAGGAGCTATAGATGAACAATACACCCAATTTCACTTGAGCGGACACAAGTATAGAGACCCAAGGATTAGATCCCTGTGAATTGGGTCTTGCCACAGTGATCTGCAAGAGATGAGTACATGGTCTATCTATTAAGGTAGTTCACAAGCAGGCTTTGAGCTCACCAGAATCTGGGTGCCAGCTTGTCCATGCACTGTAGGTGAATCATCTGTTGAGTACGAAGATGCATCTGAGAATTGGCTAGAGGTGTTGGAGTTTGGCCTTGCATGCTGCATCTTGCATCCTTTGGAGCTTCTCTTGAGGATTGCCTACTGCAAAGCTAGTTTTGCCACAAGGAGGTGACATCCTCTATACTTTCCTATAAGGAAAATTCAAGTGCACATAATATAAACTGGTGTGAGAAGCACAAAATAAAGATACTGATAGATATTAGGTTCCATCAACCTTGGAGAACCAGGATAGATTGGAGTACTTTTCTGTATGAACACTAGTGACCATATGGCAAGCTGGTGTACAACAGAGAAACAAAATACTGAATGGTCTCACAGTCTGCCCACAAATCAGAAGAACAAATAGATTCAATGATGAGGTATCTGTCTGGATCCTAGAAACAAAAAGAGACTCGTGCAATTACAATTCCTAACCTTCAAACTAGATTGTTGAAGCTAGCATATTAGTTCCAATTCCTCCTGTGATAGCCACAGTACAGGGTGCTGCTTTGAGTCATGAGAGCATGTGCTTGCAGTCAGAGCCTCCTGTTTATGTGGAGACAAACTCTTAGCAGGAAACTGCTCAAGAGGGAGCTGAGATGGAGGAGGGCATCCACATGGCTATGACAATACAATGAGTTGTGTTTGCCAAATGTTGTATGCTTTTTTACGACCACGAGGCTTCTTGAGTAGAATGTAACTTCATGAAGACTTAAGAAACATTGACGGTGATCCATCACCAACATTGTTTTCAACATAACATGGTCCATAACACTAATGGTGTAATTCTGTAGATAGCCCTGAGACGAGAAACAAACAATGTGTCACAAAACATTGTACAAGTAAAATGGCAAGCTGAATTTCAATGAATTAGTTCATTGCTCAAAAAGGCATAGGCATGCTTTGGGAATTTAATCAACATAGAGAAAAACTGGGTGGGCACATTCTTTGAAGTTTATCATTCAAAGGGTCTTTGAGGCTGTGGGTGGGTGGCAGATGGAAGATGGCCACTTGTTTGTTTGTTAGTGAAGCTGGCTGCACAGTTGGAGAAGGCTGATTCTCAACTGGGGCTTTGTCCTGATGGATATGACCATCAAAACCACCCACTAAACTCAGACGCTCAACCTTGTGTGTTGAACAAAGCCTTTCAGTGACATCTTGCAATGACCCAATGGCAGAACAGTTTGGCAAGAGAAAAGCAATTGGGAGCTTGCAGCAGGAAGAGGCATTACGTTCATAAGCCCTATGCAATGCCATAGTCTAATAACAATCATGAATATACATTCAAACTTATGTTGTTCAAAATGGGAGTAGAATACCCATTTTGATTTTATTGGAACATCTATGTGAAAAAACAACGCCTAGTTAAGTTATGAATGGTATCTTAAGCAAGCTTGGTTCATTGTAAGCTAACTAATGTCATTTGAAGCAAGTACGTAGTTTGATTTCTTGTGAATTAGTCATTTCAATATCCTAGTTATGACATGTGAAGATGGCATTTTGAACTTTTAAGGGACTCAAAATGGGAATGTTGTAGTAACAACAAGTTCGTTTATCTTCAAGACTAACGAGTATTCATTGCATGGTAAGATATTTCAACCTCATGTTTTGTCTTGTTTTAATCTTCTAGTTCATTAGTGTTTTGTTGCACATGCTTTCATTGGTTGCTCATCTAAAATCCTAAAATCATTGCATTTGTGTGAACTTGTTGTTGCATGCACATAGGCTCAACTTGGCCACCTAGATGTTGAGCCATTTATTTAACATTGGTTTGTCATATTGAAAACATGTTGTCAACCTTATACTCATATTTCTCACTATCGTAGAAAAACACCTTGATTTTATGAAATCAAGAAAATTCTTACAAACCAAGGGGTTGAAGATTTTGAAGAACATCAAAACCATATAGAATTTTATGTTAACCCAACCCATGATAACCCAACCCATGAGGGGTCATGGATGAGTACCCAAAGTCACTCTAGTGAATATGTAATAAGATAACAATTCTTTCAACGGTGCCATTATCGATTTCAAACATCTTATTGACATTTAGTTCCTTAATAATTCGTGTAATTGAATTAGCATGTTTCTTGCTTATGCTTAGATTTGTATATTCCTTTATGCAATTTGCACAAAATAAGATTTATTTGTGTTTAATTACCTTGTAGCTATCAAGAATTATCAAGTAGAAAACATAACTTTGTGGTTAAAATTGGAACTCATAAGAATTTTTTGACTCATGATTTCTACTAGGCACAATGCAATTCTTTTGCAATGGGTTATTGGCCCCCTTCAACTTGAACATCAAAGGTATTGAATACATGTTTTTTGAATGCACATGACAAAATCTATCAAATTTTCGTTGGGATCTCATCATTTCTAGGATTATTTTAACTACTTGAAAGTTTTTTATAATAATCAATTTTATAACCTTTAATAATGATTGATATAGAAAGTTGTATGCACAAGTACGTTTTTTTTTTCCCCTAAAATGTGTGTTTCAAATATATTTTCATTTCAAAACCTATATATATTTTGCTTTACATATGCCCAAACTTTCACAGCATGATGTTGTTAGCATGATGTTGTTCCCATGTATGTCAAAGCAACACTTTTGTTGGTTTTGGAGTTAAATGCTTTGCTTCCTAGCTCTTAACCTCATGGATTTGTTGGGAAAGGGAAATGTTTAGTTATTGGATTAACCATAAGGTTAAGGATAATTTCAATAATTTTGTTTGTGATCAATGTTCTCTATGCATATTGTGCAAAGTTGTGAGAAAAGAATTGATGATCATGTGATTATTGAATTATTATTATTTAAAAATAGAACATGCTTCAAATTAACCATCCTAGGACAACTCTGATGGAATTGTAACACTACAATCAAGTTTTTAAGATATAATTTGAAAATAATATAAACTATTACCTAGGGTAAAAATTGGATATATATGGTTTAAAAATAAGAATCCTAAGGTACGGGTCCTATGCATAAGGATCTTTTGACTAGGGATTTATTTTGGGCTCATATAGGGGGTTTAGTTAACTATTTCAAGTTATCTGTACATAAAAACCAATTAGGTTGAGGGCAAAACACTATATTCTAAAAAATAAAAAGGTTCATCCATGGAAAGGATATATATTTGAAAAGATTAACATGTGACATAATATCATTGATTCAAAGTAAATGATCAATAATATTTATTAAATTTAAATGAAAGGTGTAGACGTTTCATCCATTTTCCCTTCATGCATTTTAAGGGGTTGTGAGTGGAACTTTGGGTTAATTTTTTATTTTCATATTTTCATGTTGCATGTCCATTGTTAAACCTTTTAATATGATTTTTATGTGTAATGAACCTATTATATAATAAATTTATTATTATTTTTTTGATTGTGGAAGAGTTCATAAAGGAAATTTTATTGTGAAATTTTATTTGTTTGTGATCAATGTTCTCTATGCATATTGTGCAAAGTTGTGAGAAAAGAATTGATGATCATGTGATTATTGAATTATTATTATTTAAAAATAGAACATGCTTCAAATTAACCATCCTAGGACAACTCTGATGGAATTGTAACACTACAATCAAGTTTTTAAGATATAATTTGAAAATAATATAAACTATTACCTAGGGTAAAAATTGGATATATATGGTTTAAAAATAAGAATCCTAAGGTACGGGTCCTATGCATAAGGATCTTTTGACTAGGGATTTATTTTGGGCTCATATAGGGGGTTTAGTTAACTATTTCAAGTTATCTGTACATAAAAACCAATTAGGTTGAGGGCAAAACACTATATTCTAAAAAATAAAAAGGTTCATCCATGGAAAGGATATATATTTGAAAAGATTAACATGTGACATAATATCATTGATTCAAAGTAAATGATCAATAATATTTATTAAATTTAAATGAAAGGTGTAGACGTTTCATCCATTTTCCCTTCATGCATTTTAAGGGGTTGTGAGTGGAACTTTGGGTTAATTTTTTATTTTCATATTTTCATGTTGCATGTCCATTGTTAAACCTTTTAATATGATTTTTATGTGTAATGAACCTATTATATAATAAATTTATTATTATTTTTTTGATTGTGGAAGAGTTCATAAAGGAAATTTTATGTGTATTTGGTGATTGATCCCAATATTGTGAGGTTTTTAAGTGTGTGTAATGAACTCCTCATTGGTCTTGTTTAATGAGAGAGGGAATGAGTTGGGAGAATGTTTTGAAATTCAAACACAATCTTGCAAGTGTGGAAAAATCTGTCCCAACATTCTCAAGTTGAAGTTGGAGTCTTGGAGGGACAAAAATATAAATAACAAATTGTGTCCATATTAAACCTTATAAGTCGTTGGAAAGGTTTCGAAATGAAGACATTGAAAATGAACTTACAATGACCTTGATTTGGAGATTTAAAACTCAATTGTTAAAAATTAATAGTTTGATTTTCAACTATTAAAACTTAGAAAATAGAGGTCAAAACACATATAATTGGAGTTTATAATTTTTTATTGAAAAAGGACTAGGCCTTTGTAGTTTAAATTTTTTCAATGAAAGCTTGTATGTGGGAGACACAAGCTCATAATGTTGCAAGATTCATGATTTGACAAATTTGAATTTCTCGAAACTCCTCTCGAAGACATTGAATTTTTTTCTACTTGATGTAACTCTTGTTGTTAGTCATAAAACATATTATAAGGAAAAAACTGATGAGATCTTTTCAAGTTCAATTCGTGGTATGCTTTGTGAATTGAATTGCTAATGATTTGTCTATTGCACCATTTTGACTTCAATTTGCACTAATTGCCCTTTTAATTGGATTGTGCATACTGATTTCATTTTAAACTTGTGTTTATGAATTCGTCCTAGTCCCATTATGGAATTTTCATGTTTTTTTCTTTGTGCAAGTTTAAGGAACACATCTTAAGGTTGCATTTTGTTGCAAAATAAAAAATTGATAAATTTTATACCCCGATACCATTTAACAAAACTAGGGGTGTGTCAACATGGGTGATCTTGATTCAAAAAATGTAAATATCACCACTTGTATTGTGCGTGTTATGTATATGTTGTGTGGGATTTAGATTCATTCAATCCACCTTGCATAAAAAAAACCTTATTTAAAAAATAATCTTCAAAAATCTTGACTTGTGTTGGCAAGTTCTATTAAACAAACAAGCTTTTTAAGCTAGTTCTAACTCAAGTTCTAAGGTATCTAAATTGATCCAACTTCACAATTTTTCCAAAACTAGAATGAAATCCAAACTATGTAATTGTATTTTTTTTATTGAAACAAATACCAAAACATGAACCTAAACCCTATTGTCCCATTTTAAATCAATCTAGGTTCTCTATGTTGAAAAATACAACTTTTTTTGAAAGAACAAAAATCAAGCCATACTTTTCAAGTGAAGGTATTAGTTTCAATTGGTTTGTAAACAATGAATAGGTACTCACTCACTACCTTAAGAAAGGGTATTAGCCGATGTCGAGAATGATGATAAACAAATTAAATGTCATAGTTTTGGTATAGCCAATGAGAAGGTTCAACACATCTTTAAAAAACCCCAATTTATTTATTTATTTATTGGTTTTGGGTTGGGAAGGGGAATGGATTTTTATTTTATTTTTGTTGTTGTTCTCAATGTGTTCTCACTATGTTATAGTCAAATAGCATCACACTTGTATCCCATATGTAGATGGACCTAAAGCTAGTGATTTTTTGGGGGGCAATTTTTTTGTCATTTTGCAAAAAAAATATTTTGGAAGAAAAATATTTTGTCATAAATTTGTTGTTTTTTTATTTTTAAAAATTGGCCAAAAAGAATTTTTTAGAATTAATAATCGCCACAAATTTGACTACCTAGTCATGTGAAATTCATATTTGTTTGATTAGCTCGTACCTTGTGCAACCTTTTATTCCCTTTATTTCAGGAATGTCCGCACCCTTGCTTTGCTTTGCTTGGTAGGTGATAGGGTTCACCGGCTTTTTCTTTTTTAAAGGAATTTTTGTTTGTAGCCAAAGTGACAATCATCCATAGGAAGATGTAAAAAAAATGGTGATCATCCTTATGAAGATATAGCCAAATCTGGCTATAAACCAGAAATAAAGTACAAAATCTTTAATAATCCTTATAAATATAGATATATATATATTTGGCTGCAAAATGAAAAATCAAATCAATTATATTGAATCTGATGATTTAATTTATTATTATTATTTTGGGTTTCACTTTCTGGGGAAATTTCGCCCATAAAAAATTAATTACATTTAATTTATTAAATAAAATTTTATATAAAGGCAGTGTTTGGGGGGGGCGGGGGCTGCTGGGGGCTAAAGCCACAAGAACAATGTGGCGCGGTCAAATTTGGGCCACAAAAAAGGCGACAGCGGACAAACTTGGCGGGCGTGCGACACACGACGGCCAAAAGTAGGGGGGCCTTCGGCAGCACCTGATTGGCCGGATTAAAAAAATAATTTAATTAAAAAGTTTTTTTTTTTTGGGCTAGCGAGAAGAAAGAAACTCGGCGCCGCCTTGTGCACACAATATATTCCGTTCTCCTCCCTCGTTGTAATGTCAGCTCGTCCATTCTCAGAATGCTCGCTAATCCCAATTACGAGCCAGAAAATGCAGACCGGCAGGCACATTACATATAACATGGAGACTGTATTCCAGGATTCCATAAATTACAACTTTCTGAGCTAATAGTCAGATATATATAGCAGATTCCGTGCGTAATACGTCGTCGTTGTCAAGACATTGCGAAGGGCGCACGCCTGCGTCTGTGGCAGAATCGTCGTTGCTGCCTCTCTCCCTCGATTCTCTCTCGCTCGCTCGCCCAGAGCAAGTCCAGCATTGGGAGCGAGCTCGGAGTTCCTTTCGCTCGCTCGCCCAGAGCAAGTCTAGCATTGGGAGCGAGCTCGGAGTTCCTTTGGCTCGCTCGCTCGCCCAGAGCAAGTCCAGCATCGGAAGCGAGGTCGGAGTTCCTTGGCTGCGCGTTGAGAGATGGTCGAACGCGGGGGAAGGATGCAGAGGCTTGTGGATGGTGTGTTGGGAGTAGCCAAGGAGTAAGCTTCTTTGCTTCGATGGGACTCTCAGTCTCCCTCAAAGAAATGCCGTATTTCTTTTCTTTTTGTTGCTAAAGAAGGCATAATAAGATCATCAGTTCCCCAGCGGGTGCTAGAGAATTTGCAAAGCAGAGCATTATAGTCGAACATTGAGCTGAAGAACTGATGAATGAAGGGTTCCTTGCCAATTATTATTACCCAAGCAGTTAGTTCTAGAAGACCAGTGTATTCCAGCTGCTTTTTTGTTGTTGTTGTTGTTGGTTTATTGGTGGGGTGGGTGGATGGGTGATTCAGATCATTGAAGACAGTCAGTCATGAAGCATTCAGCAACACTGTGAGGTTCATCAATGGCTTCTCAGCATTCCTTCTTGCTGTGTTGCCTGCGAAGGCAAGCCTGGAGGGCATCCATGAAGGATGGGAACTCCGTCCCACATTCCGTGCTCCCCGTTTGCCTCAGTGGATGGAAGAGTAAGTGTTGTTGTTGTTGTTGCCCTAATTAGAATAGCACCCAATTGCCAAAATCCTTCTTAGGGCTTGGCAGCAGCTCGAGAACTACTGGCTCCTTGGGGCTGACCTATTCCTTTCTGGAAGTGTTATTGTTGCCCTAATTCATTATGCAGTGACAGACTGAATAGCACTCATTTGCAAAAATTCCCATCTTCCTTGACTGGGCAGCAGCAGCTCATGAATGGGGCTGCAGGGACTTCCCTGTTTCTTTCTGAAAGTAGTTTCTGGTCATTTTTTTTCCATGCAGCGGTGTATCATCCTTCAACTGTTTCATACATGAGTTCGATACTTACAGTGAGTCAGAATCCGAACCAGAAGATGAATCAGGTTTGGAAGGTAACAACAACAACAGTCTACTGCTGCCTTCTTCTCCCAGTTCTCCAACCTCACATGTTTCAAGAGCAAGCAGTGACAACAGCAGTGGACTACTTATTTGGCACCAGAAGTGGCGACACAGCTCCTCCTTTTGGAAACGAATGGGTCAGGAATTGACATGGCCATTTCATGCTTGGTATTTTTTTTTCCAGTTTTCTCCCCCTTGTCTCTGAGCTTCTGTCAAGCTTTTAAGTGAATTGAGTCACTGTCAGAATCTGTAGCACCTGCCAATTTTGGGTTTCTGATTGCCACAGTATACAGTTTACATGTCATGGTAATTGGTAGCATGTCCTTATATGTGTTATTGGCATGTTGGCAGCAGGGGTATAAGAGGGCATTCCCAAGGGATGACACCTGAAGGTTCATTTAGAGGATCAAGTGGCTTGAGAGGATCTCATCATCGTGACTCCAGTTCTGGAAGCCTCAGTCACATTTACAGCATTGCTACTCGGCACTTCAGTGGAGTGAAAGACTTTATAATGATGCCAAAACAAACTGGAGACCTGAGACGTGGTATCATAGAGGTTATTATGCTCTAAAAACCTTTCTTCAATGCCCAAGTGTGTGTGCCTACCATCCTAGTGAGAAAATTTTCTGATTGGGTTTGTGGGGTTTTGGGGTTTATGGACTCTGTTGTTTTCATGTTAGTAACCTATGTTCTGTGCATAACAAGCAGGATCTGCAACTCTCTGTGGAGCTCTTTATTGAACGAGTGTTTGATGTTGTGCGAAATTTGATATACTCCGGGTTGTCACCATGTGAAACGGTGAAGTTACTTTTCAAATGGTGTTTTTACAGCAATCTGTATGAACATTCTCAGCTGGAGACTGTCAATACAGCCACATTGGGTGCTGCAGACCCAACTCCCCAAAAACATGTCAAAAGTGAACAGAATTTGAATACTGATGCACGCACATGTGAGGATGTCATCACTGGCCTGGGGTGAGTATTTTGTCAACTCTTGACAGCTTTTAAGAACTATATCAAGTTTCATGAGGATTGACTTTGGTTCATGATCTCTGATCTTTTGTGAACTAATAATGCAAGGATGGCTGAACATTATAGTTTTGAACAAAGTTTCTGGAATGTGCCAGGTATCCCTATGAGGCACTGCAGGTGACTACAGCAGATGGTCATGTTCTGTTACTTGAGAGAATTCCCAGGCATGCCCACTTTCACTAAATCTACATGAGCCTTTATACTCTGGATTGAGTTTCTATTCAGGGGACCTTTGATTGCATGAGCTTGATAGCATTTTCTTCCTGCAATGAACCCCTCAAAATGAATTTTTTGGTATCACAACATATATTCAAATGGTGTGTTTGCAGACGGAATTCTCAAAAGGTGTTGTATTTGCAACATGGTTTACTCGACTCTTCTCTAGGGTAAGTTGACAAGCGTTGTAGATTTGAACAAGGCAATCCTTCTCTGATTCCAGATTATTATTGTATTTGTATTCTAGTCTCCATAAGGCATACCTGCTGCTGATCTCCTCCTGCTTGCATGGGTTTACTTTTTTGTTTGTCAAATTTTGACCTGGTTCGTCTGGGTTGACAGGTGGGTCTCTAGTGGAGTTGTGGGGTCTCAAGCTTTTGCTGCTTATGATCAAGGTATGTCTGCAAAGATTTCTTGTATTAGGAGAGAACTTCCTCTGCACAACATATTGAGACATATGGTATACAGAACAATTGATGGGACTATCAATAAACTGTTGTGGGCTTTGGAGCAGTAGGATTCTGCTATACAGTTCCATATGTACTTGGATGCTTCTTACAGCAGATGCTTTCTGCACCTTGCAGGCTATGATGTGTTTCTGGGTAATTTTCGTGGTTTAGCATCTCGGGAACATGTAGATAAACACATCTCAGCTCAAAGGTGTGCTGTTCAACTCATTTGCTGAACAGTTGTTGTATCTTCCTCTTGGTGTAAAGCCCTTGTTGTTGTTGTTGGGGCTGTTGTTCTGATTAGGGTTAGGAGCTTCATTATGGCTCTCTGTTCCGCTTCTGAGTAATTTTTTTGCTGTGCTCATGTGACAAACCCTCTCTTACCCTTCTGACAGGTATTGGCAGTACTCAGTCAATGAACATGGCACTCAAGACATTCCAGCAATGCTAACAAGGATTCATGAAATCAAGATGTATGAATTGACAGATCTTCCAGATGAACAGAGCCCTCTGAATCCTGTGAACTGTGTTGGGGACCGGCTTCCTTATTCATTATGTGGAGTTGCTCACAGCTTGGGGGGTGCATCGATTCTTATGTATGTGGTAACCCGGCAGTTGGAGAAAAAGCCTCACTATCTCTCTCGACTCATACTTCTCTCGCCTGCTGGGTTCCACCAAGATGCACCTGCATTTTGTGCAGTCCTGCAATATGGACTCCCTTTGCTAGCTCCAGTTATAGGCCCTCTTGTTCCTGGGCTTTACATACCCACAAGATTTTTTCGAGGGGTCTTCAACAAGCTTGCTCGAGACTTCCAGAACTACCCAGCAATTGGGGGCCTGGTTCAAACCTTGTTAAGCTGGGTTGTGGGTGGTGACAGTTCTAACTGGGTTGGTGCGATCGGCATGTCACATTACAACATGGATGACATGCCAGGTGTCTCCTTCCAAGTGGCCCAACACTTAGCACAGATGATGCGTGTGAACCGTTTCAGCATGTTTGATTTTGGGAGTGCGCAAGCCAATATCGATGCTTATGGAACACCTGAGCCTCTCGATATTGGGGCCAATTATGGAGTTATTGATATTCCTGTCGACTTGGTGGCAGGGTTGAAAGACCGGTTGATTCCTGGTTCGATGGTTAACAAACACTTCCAGACCCTCCGAGCAGCTGGTTGCCAGGCTTCATATGCTGAGTTTGAGTATGCCCATTTGGATTTTACTTTTGGTAATCGTGAAGATCTTTTGGCTTATGTTATGTCACGCCTTTCTCTTGTGACACCTCCCAAGTTTCAAGATAGTGATGTTCCAAAACTGCAGAGTCTGAAACAGTCAGATTCAAAAAGTGGGAAGATGTCAAAAAAGTTGTTCAAGGAGAAGATAAAGATTGAAGTTGATGCCAAAGCCGAGGATGGGGAAGTTTTGAATCAGGTAGGCAAAAATGGATTTCCAACAGTGCTACAGAATGGGAAATCACAAAATGGGCTTCCGAATAGTTTCCACCATGATCGTCAGGGAATGCAACTGGAGGATGCATTACCATTCACATTGAAACCAATACTGCAGTCAGATGGTATACCCAAAAATGACCAAGAGCTTCACAGTACTGTGTCTGAGGTGATTGACAGAGTGGATTCTCAGGAGATGAAGTCCAATACTGGGCTGCGATCTTTTGATGACTCAAGCTTCTTCACATTTCCCTCACAGGATGGTGTATCAATTACCTCAAGCCAGGCTTCACACAGCGTGAAAGGTGTAAGTGCTGTAAACAGTCAAAAGGATTCCAGTGGCATCCGTAATTTTCAGAGCTGGAGTTCTTCACCTGAGGTCTCAAGACACCATAGTAAATCCCATCAGATGACAATGACCAGCACTTTGAAGCCAAGTTTTTTTCACAAGTTGAAGACTAGGCTGTTTGGAAATTGTTCAAGCAGTGGTCCTAAATCTTGAGGACTAACAGGAGATGTGAAAAGTGCATGGCTGAGATTTGTGTTCACGAGCACTGTGGCCATTTGTGAGTCATCCCTTCTTCACCATCCATGCCTTGCCTAACGCTTTTGTGAGCAACATTCATATGGTTATGACAATACTCATTTCTTGTGTTACCGTCAAATTGTTATTGTGGAACTTCCCTCTCCATATTTTCTTCACCATGCTTTACTTGCACTCTGTTTCTGCAAACTCAATACTCCATACAAATGTCCTAGTGAATACAGACCCTCCCTGTGTCAGTTATTGATTTGAGGTGATTTGTGTGAACTTGGTGAAGGTGGAATGTACAGATCTCATCATGCAGGTGGACAAGCATGTGCTAGAGGCAGCACATTGCTTTTCATTGGATAGTAACTGGGGTGTAGTTGGCAACTGGATGCGGGACTCAAGTTGCTCTTGACAGTGATTGATACATCTGAGTACAGGTGTGTAAATCAGCTGTAATCACCTGCATTCCAAGCTTCAATGTCAGGCTGCAGGTAGGTGTCCTGTCAGCTCAGAAGTACAGCAGCATTCTCTGCAAACAAGAACTAGGAATGCGTAGTGATCAGGTGTTCTCTATTTTGATGTGCTACTGTTGCTAGAGTGTATTCTATTCTCCAGATTACACTGTTAAAGTTTTGTGGATCTTGGGTGCTCTGTGAGTGGACAGTGCAGGTATAGATTTGGTGGGATCGATTGTTTTGAGCTTGCAATTTTGCAGAAGCAGTGGGGCTGTGGAGGAGGAGGCATCATGCCCGATCATCATATTAGCATATTGTATCCAGCTATCCCCATACCAGGAAAGCTTCTTAATGTTGGTGGATATTTTCTGACAATTAAAGAAGGTGATTTTTTAAACTGACGAGCTTAGCTGGATGCAGTTCTCGAATCCAAACACATTTTTGGGACTTTGTCAAAGTACGAGGCTGTAACAGAAATTATCGCAGGTCAGATTCTATTGATGTTTTTGCTGGCATGGTCAAGTTATATATGACTTGCCGGCAGGGAGAAGTTGTTGCTTAGCAAAGTTACAAATGACAGCCTCCTGTCCTAATGATCCTCTGTCGTGTAATCTCCCCTCTCAAGCAGTTTAGAGTGTTTGGTGTTATGCACATGTTTGGAGAGGAAAAGAATGACAGTATTTTATTTCAAGAGCAAATCGACAGGCGTAACATGCATCATATGTTGGCAAGTACCTGGATTTCAAGTTATAAAGGATTGCCATGCAGATGGGTTATGCATCAAGGAACTGAATTGAAAGGGGTTCATGGTTCATGATTCAAGTTTGCAAGAAAAGGTCAAAGGTTGCTGAGATTATAGTATCATGTGTGTGTGGGGGGGTTGGGGCGGAATTCTATATATTGTGGAGATAACAGACATGAGTCAGTTTTCACAGCAACCTTCAAAGTCCTGTTTAGAGATCATAAGAGCAGTAGCTTGGACATTGTCAACTACCTCTATTAGGGGTCACCATCTTTCTAAATGGGTGTTTTTAGTCTTGAAATTCTGATGCATTGATCAGTGACATTGTTTTTTTTACTTCTTGTATGGTATTTTCAGAGCAATGACTCTGAAAACATTTTTGCTATGGTGCTAACTCCTCAGTGGTGTTGTTATTTCATAGGGAAAGGTTATATAGCTGCAATTTGACTGTGAAGGTCATGTTGAAAAGGCAATTGCAAAGTCTGTTCTTCCTTTTGGAAACGTTGTTCAATAGCAGAATTCATGTATCATTTTGCTATTCTAGGGGGAAAAAAGAGGGCCTTGGATTGATAGGCAGGTGCGGTTGACTGGCCTAGTAGAACTTTAGACTTGCATAAGAGTTTTCTTCCTGCAGAGTTTTTATCTTCATTGCATGGTTACAAAGGGAGAGATCTGAGGGCATCATAGAAGAATTGGTGTCTCTACCCTCGGTTATAAATGATGAGTGCAAGCTCTTTTGCAGCTTTGATGAGATTTAGATCTGATTATTGTGGAGTTGCAGCTTTGAGCTTTAGGTTTGATCACCATGGATTGATTGAAACGTTGACTTGAGCTTTAGATCTGATTGTAGTGAAATCTCAGCTTTAAGCTTTAGGTTCACCCACCCAACACTAGAAAAGTAACATTCCATATACCATGGGTTATATGGCCATTGGTAATATCAGCCTTTGCATTGATGATCTTTCCATGACAAATTGTTCACAAAAAAACCATTTGAGAGAAAGTAAAGTTTCAAACTTTCTTCATGCTTCCAAAATTTAATTTACACAAAATAAATTCTGAGGAAATGTTGGATCATGTTCAATAGTCAGAGACTTATGTTATCATTGAGCAATAATAATAAATACATAAATAAAAACAATAATCATATGGTTCTCAAATTGTATTTGAAAAAATAATTTTTTTGGGGTGCAAAGTAATAAATCTCAAAGTTTCTTCCTGAACTATTGTTTTTTTTTACATGGGATGCAAAAGACTATTTTCAAACTACGTTTATAAAATCTATGTTACAAAAATATAATACGGTATTCTCAAAAAACACATTTTGAACTCTCTAAGTTTTTGCAATGAATATGTAAAGTAGTTGAGCATCGGGAACTTGAAACCCTAATAAACCCTAATAAACCCTAAGAGAAAAGAATTTTTTTTTTTCACTTCACTTTTGGTTCAGAATTGATTTCCTCCGAAGCAGCCATAACTTTGATGTTCTTACACCATCATTATTATTATTGTTGTTGTTGTTGTTGTTTTTATGCGTTTCCAGAAGATGGGTTTTGTAGTCTTGCCATGTGAAGGCTGGACGGAATTCCAAAGGGTGCTCACAATCGATTAGCTTGTGTGGAACAGACATGATTGAGTGTGGAAGTGGGTTTGAAAAATAAACAATGGAAAGTCGAGATTGTGTTTCATTCACTACCGCTCGGTGCTTCACACTTTTGAATCGCCCATTTGTCCATGCCTGCAAAATCAAAAACCCCAAAACATACATTGTCCCGCTCATTTACCAACCCTAGTAGTAAATGGGCCTTTTGTCACCAATATTTTTTTAATATGAACTTTTGTTGTTGTTACCAAGTGTATAATTGTGAACATGGTTTTATTTCTTTCTTTCTTTCTTTCTTTCTTTCTTTTTAATTTCAAATTTTTTTGATACTGAAAATTTGGAAAAAAAAAATTCCCCAAAATCTTATCATACTTAGTCAAATATTTACACTAGAAAAACACTACTCTATTTTTCCAAAAATCCCCCCAAAAAAATTTTTTTGTCAAGAAAATGACAAAATTTGTCAAAAAAAGAAGAAGAAGAAATCACTGATTGCAAATGATGAAACTACATCACAAATCTGGGAAAATAAAAATAAAATAAAATAAAATAAAACAAAATCTAATAATAAAAACTCACACTTATTTCAATGTAAAATAATGTGGTGTGATACCTAATTTTGGAGGAGGGGTAGACACAAAACAGAGTAGGCAAGGCAAGGCAAACACGTATAAACATACATATACATCCACATACATACATACATCCATACATGCATACATACATGCATGCATGCATACATACCTCAAAGGAATCACCAACATTGATGATGAAAGAATTAGGGGAGGGTTTGACAGAGAACCAGGAGCCATGGCCATGGCAGATCTGCAACCCACCCACTGAGCACTGGTGCAAAATGGTGAGAAGATTGGGGTCGGTGTGAGCACCCAGTCCGAGTGTGAGGGAAGGCAATGGGCATGGTGGATAGTAGTTGAAGCGAGCAATGCAGTCTCCTGCAGTACCCAAGTAAGGCTCTGTGAATGTGGAGCTTTTCAACCCTAACCCTTCTGCACAAAGCTCCAGTATTTGTATTGTCAGCTTGTCCAAACTCTTGTTGTAATCCTCCATGCTTTTTCTGCACAAAAAAACACACACACACACACACACATGTGGATACAGTTAGTTAATTCTGAACTAAACTGTTTAATTTTGAATTTGAGACACAACAATGTTAATCTCAAAGAATTAACACATCGATGAATGAGATAGATTAACATTGTTGTTGTGTCTCGGAACATCATAACACAGAATTTAGGAATATATATTGAAAAGTGGACCAATTTATCCTGACATTTTTTTAGAGGTTTAAAATTTTATTTATTTTGGATCATCTAATAAGACAAAAACATTTTTAACATTTTTAACATTTATTTTTTCTGACATGGTCATCATCGGAATCCAAGTTTTCTTCTGGAATTTGAGACAAAGCATTATTAATATTTGTTTGTTGAATAATCTGTTTTGTTAACATTTATTTGTCAAATCATCTAATGAGACAAAATGTTTTGAAATTTTTTTTAATGTGGTGGTGAGGATTGAGTCTTTTTTTTTTCTTTTTTTTTTTTTTTTTTTTTTTTTTTGGTGAATTGGAGACAAAACATTGTAAATATCTAATTGTTAGATTCGTTATTTAGTGAGACAAAATATTATTAATATTTTATTGTTGCATCATCTAGGTGAATCCAAATGATTGATTATTAATTTCTGAACTTTTCAATATTGCTCATTGTTCAAGAGTTTATGTTTTAAGCTCTAGTTTGAAATTTCGTGTAGCAAAAGCACTCAAGAATTGATGGCATTGCAGGTGTGTTATATACTGTATGTGATAGACAAAAGGTGAATATTGCAAATTGTGTGAGGAGGATGATGTAAGGCTTGAGTCATTGCAAGATTGAGAGACAGAGAGAGAGAGAGCTTTAGGGACTTTCATCAGCATCATGAAGAAGAAGAAGAAGAAGGAGAAGTAGGACGCTTAGGAGCAATGGGTTTTTTGTTTGTTACCTAAACTCTTCAGCAGCATCATGGGCATCAATATCATCAATACCATGAGCTTCTTCTCTAGTGTACACTTTGTCAGCCAGCTCTGTAATGCTCTCCACTGGACTCCATCTGCACTGGAATCGGTCGATCCAAGGTCTGCCCACATAGAAGAACCCACTATCCACACCATACCCAAACCCTTCGTTGGTGCTGGAGCCTCCTGGCTGTGTGAGTTTTGCCTTCTCCTTCTGCTCCAGAGGTAGATCAAAGAATTTCTTGGCTTGGGTTTGCATTGCATCAATCACCTCTGTCTTGACCCCATGGTTGACCACTTGCACAAACCCCCACTCAGAGAAAATCTTGGCCAAATCTTTGGCAATTTTGTCTCTTCGTGTGCTGCTGGGTTGATGATGATGCTGATGATCAGTAGTTGCTGCCCGATCAGCTACTGCAGCTTGAAGAAGCTCACCCAGGTCAATGATGGGCAATTCTTCAGCTCCTTGGAAATCATCATGGGGGACTTTGGGTCGCTCATCTTGGGGCCATATGAACTCTGCAAGGTTTGCACTAGCACCTCTCAGAAGCTTGGATTTCTGCACTTCCTCTGCCTTGAGTAGCTTCCAATTCTCTGGCACACTACTAGTCCGGCATCTCAAAAGCCCTGCATTTGATGATGATAAACTGGAAACTGGATGAGGCAGATCTGCTGGAGTCATACCCATACCATGCACGGAAACTGATGGCATTGGGTTCAGATCTGTCTTGTCTCCAATAGTTAGTTAGTTAGTTAGTTAGTTAGTTCTTTGGAGGCAGCAAGCTCTGTGTTTTTGAGCTGGTCTAAGTACTAACTGCTGTACCTACCTGAAGACTCCCTGAAAGAAGTGGCGAATTTTCTCCAGACTCCTTGAAAACAGTGCAGAATTTTGTCAGCAATCAGTGCAACATCTGGATTTCTCTGCTGACAATGTGAAATGTGTCTAGAGTTGAATTGGGTTCAGCTTTTCTGCAAGCTTTATGGAGATAGACAGTCAGATAGATTGATAGATAGATAGATGATGGACAATAAGTTAGAGGAGTGAGACTCTACGATTGTTTGTCTCAAACTATACAGTTTGTTGTCTGTCCTCTCAAGATTACTGGCTTCTTCAAAATTACACTCTCTGAGATCTCCCGTGATGTTTCTTTCTGCCTAATTATAACTGCTGCTGAGGAAAAAAACACATACAATGGGTCACTGGAAACTGTTGCAAACAATCAATCAATCAGTCCTATCAATTCTTTGTCATCACAACTGCTAGAGTTGGATTCTCTACTTGTACACTTCTGTGTGTCGCATCTGTGAAACAAAAGCCTAGAGAAGGAGATTCAGATCCACCCAAATGGGTATAGACCAAATAAATGCAAGCTTGCAGCAACTGCTCAATAATACTTACTGCTGAAACTCTTTTCCCCCAAGATTTCAAGGGTGCTAAAGCAGGAGCTTCCCCCAAGACTCAGATCTGGGAACTAGCTGGAGATCTTCAGATCCACCCAAATGGGTATAGATAGATCAAAATGCAAGCTTCCAGCAACCACTCAATAATACTTAGTGCTGAAACTCTTTTCCCCCAAGATTTCAAGGGTGCTAAGGCTTCCCCAAGACTCAGATTTGGCTGCAAGCTTCCCCACAGCTACTACTACTAGTACAAGAGCTACTGTTGCAATATGCGATGATCACTTGCAGGAGCTTCTTCTAACATAGCAGCAGCACATCAGCTCCTATCGTTGGACACAAAACACAAAACAACCCAAAGTCTGGTTTTATCAGTATTCAGCTGCTAACAAGGCTCCTGGGGGAAGGAGTAATATGGCAAGCAAGACTTGTTGCGGGATGATGATGATGATGATGATGACGATGACGATGAGAAGAAGAAGAAGAGGAAGAGGAAAACAAAAAGGAGGATCTGTAGATGTGGATGGTGATGATGACGATGATAATGAGAAGACTTTCCAATGGGTTGATGTTTATATAGGGGAAATGTTTGTGGCCGAGGACAGGCCCGGAGATACCAAGCTCACCTCCCAACAGGGAGGAGAAGAGCTTCCTCCTCCGTGTGGGGGCTACCTCCATTCTGCAAAAACCTACGACAAACTTCCAAGTGCCAAGAGAAACACAGAGTGAGTTCGTGCGGGGGTAGGGGGATAATGCAACAACCTCTACAAGGGCAACGCGTGGCGGAGAGCAAAAGGTCAAACAGACCCATGACTGGAATTTTGGGAATGTGTTGTTGTGTAGTGTGGGAGATTGAAATCTCATCACAGATTTTCATAATTTTCGGATGATCTCAATATTCTTCCAAGCGATGATCTCAATATTTTTTCCACTTCCTCAGTCCAGATTTGTGCGCCGATGCTGACACGTTTTTTTTCCGTCTGGAAGAAAGCATCTCTCGCCGCTTCCCCTGGGCCCCCCACTCGTCTGAACTTCTTTTTAAGCCAGAGCGAAGCAACAGCCACCAGCGCAGAGAGAGAGAGGAGGGTGGGAGGAATGGATGGATGGATGGATGATAAGTAAGGACCCTTCTTTCTGTAGGTTACGGAATCAGGGGACATGGAAAGCAATAGCTACCAGCACACCATGGATGGATGGATGAAATTTATGGATGAGAAGCATGGAGAACGCTTGGAAACCAGTAGCCACCAGCACACCATGATGGATGGATGGATGGAATTTATGGATGAGAAGTGTGGAACCTTCTTTCTGTAGGTTAAGGTTTCAGGACATGTTTTAGCTAACAGCCACCTTGGTGCACCATGAGGGAAGGAAGGAAGGAAGGAAGGATGGATGGATGGATGGACATATTGATGGATGATAAGTATGGATCCAACTTCTTTCTGTTAAAGGTTTCAGGGCACATATGAACCAATAGCCACCAGCATACCATGATGGATGGATGGATGGATTGATGGATGATAAGAAAGGACGCTTCCTTCGGCATGGCAGGGTGAGGTTACAGGACACGTATGCATGGTGACTTGTATATGTGGCGTACAGGGCCCCTCATGGTTCCAGGGCCCTGTAGCCATTTATAATTTTTAAGGCGCAAGGCCCTTTCAGGCGTTTGAGGCCTGGCACACAAGAAAGGTGTATCTTGGCATAAGTAATTTGAAAAAAAAAGAAATTAATTTTCAACTAGATAGAAGAGGAGAGAAAAAGAGCAAACAAGGGAGAGAAATAACAATTGCTTACATATTTGACAATTGTAAATAAAAATATAAGGTGCAATATATTGATTGTTAAGTAAAAATAATAAGTTAATTAGTTAAAAATTAAGATATATTTTATTCAAAAAATTAGTTTAATTATAATATATAATGATCTGAAATAATGGATTGTAATTAATATAGGGTTTCATATTAAAATAATAAGATGATAAAAAAAATAGGCTGAAATTTTTTCTAATATCTTCTTAAAAAATGGTCATTTGACACACGTAGATCACAATCTTTACACTAAATATCCCCCATGTTATAAGCTTCGACTACGAAAAACCTAAACCACTTACATTTATGAATCTATGTTTTTACAACACTTAAATGATTCATACTTTCATAACACTTAAACAATATGTTCAAGGTTGAATGCTCTAGAACAAGCTACCATTCCATTAGGTGGTAACGGGCTTCTTTTAGGCCTATTCTAAAGCATAATAGACTTTTGAATAGTTTATTCATAATTCAAGCACCTTTATTTATTAATTGTCAATTTGCATTAAAATTTGACATTGAACAACACCACAAAACTAGAGCCAATAAAAAAGGGTTGTCTATGTAGCCTTTAAAAAAAACGCCCTGTAAATGTGCCTAAATAGGACACGAAAACTTGATTATAAAGCCCTATGGTGAGGACATTCTCAAAAAAATAAGGGCTAGCAAAGTAAAAGTGAAAGGCTTTTGCTTAAACCTAGGAACAAAAGTTGGACAAATTGGAAGAGGAAAAAAACAATTACAAACCATAAGTCCAACACCGAGGACTTAAGCATCCAAACTCATACTTGCATTTTGCCACGTGCTTCGTTGCAATAGGTCGATGACAATAATATTTAACCCACTATGGTAGTATAGGGTCGTTTCCACCTCGGAAGGAAGGTCGGTGAGAGCTCCCCCCTCTCCCCCCCCCCCAATATTATGATGATGATGATGATGATGACGAGAGCATCATATGATGAGAGCAGAGCATCACCTACCCTTCCGTCACATAGGTAACAAAACAAGCTCTACTAGGGCCTGTTCCAGAGAGCATGCATTCCCCGCCGTCGATGTGCATCAAAGGAGCCCTCCACCATTGATGTGAATAAATACAAGCGCTACCCACCATTGATGATGTGAATCAAAACGAGCATGCGCTACCCACCGTTGATGATGTGAATCAAAACGAGCATGCGCTACCCACCGTTGATGATGTGAATCAAAGGAGCGTGCGCTACCTACCCACCGTTGATGTGAATCAAAGGAGCCCTCCTACTTACTACTACTACCGACCATTGATGTGAATCGAACAAGGGCTACCCACCGTTGATGTGAACATCAACGGAGCCCCCTCGTACCTACTATTTGATTCACATCACGGGTGGAAATGCCCCCCCGCCCGTCCCCCCCACCCCGGCCAAAAAGTGCAACCAGCAGATGACAGCCTGTTCCAACTAGGAAAAAAGAAAAAGTGCCCAAAAAGGTACTTCAAAAAGGTACATTTGGAGAGGATAGGGGGGACTCATGTTTGGGCTTAGTCAGCAAAAGAGTGAGATCCTGAGGAGGAGAAGCATGAGTTTTCCCATTGCAAACTCTCCACTTGTCGCTTCCCCATTGGTGGGTTTTCAAGAGCCAAAGTTTTCCCATTGGTGGCTTTAAACAAGTGGTGGTTTTGCCATTGGTGGCTTTAAACAAGTGGTGGTTTTGCCATTGGTGGCTTTAAACAATTGCCGGTTTTGCCATTGGTGGCTTTACACAAGTGGTGGTTTTGCCATTGGTGGCTTTAAACAAGTGGTGGTTTTGCCATTGGTGGCTTTAAACAATTGCCGGTTTTGCCATTGGTGGCTTTAAACAATTGCCGGTTTTGCCATTGGTGGCTTTAAACAAGTGGTGGTTTTGCCATTGGTTGCTCAATTTTTTTTAACACTTGGTGGCTTCGCCATTATTGGTTGCTCAATTATTATTTTAACATTGGTGGACTTTGCCATTGGTTGCTCAATTGGCTACTCTAATCTAGTCTACCACACACTACCTTTTTTTAATATTACTTGTGGTTTTTTTGGGGGGGGTTTCATTCTAGGCTCAAAGTCAACTTCAAGAATTGGATTCATCTGAATGAAAAAAAAAAAAAGGAAAAAAAAAAAAAAAAAAAGGAAAAAAAAAAAGAAAAAAGTTTAGTCTACTTGCAACACAAAATGGCAAAAGCACTACTTTGTGCAACCAACTACTTGCTCTATGTTGTGATAATACCTGGGTGGGTTTGGCACACAAGTGTCGAATTATTTATTTATTTATTTATTGTAAGATTTAAGATTCATGGTGGTGAGTTTTTTTTTTTTTCTTTTAAATTTTGAACTTTTTGGCATATACCTAAGGAATTTAGATATTAAATTCTAACTCAACTTCAAACTTCTCTTATTGTTGTCGTTGCGTGTCAATGTGTTCACAACTAATAATAATAATATGCTTATCTGTATGTATTACGCTAAGGTTTGATTGATTCTAGATTCTTGCAATCTAAATTTTTGGAATTTGACAACATGGCTAAATACTTTTCCAAAAACTTCGACAAAATAATAATAATAATAATAATAAATAATAATAATAATAATATAATTTATGCTCAAGTCACCCATGTAGTACAAGAACAACAACCCACCCGACAAGTTGTGTCCATTTGTTTATGTGGGTCTATGAAAGTAAGATTTGAGTGAAACTTGTTGTGAAAAATCATCCACTCACAATGCTAGACAATGCTTGATGCTTTTTTTTTTAATTATTTTATTTTATTTTATTTTTATTTTTTTGGGTGGGGACACAAACTGACAAAATCTATTGCAGAGGAAAAAAACAAGAGTTGGTATTGACTATTAACTTTTGAACATACCTCCTCATCATCAAAGATTGCATATCCAAAAGCCACCATACCATACCCCACTACCCAAATGGGGGGGAATATCATGAGTCAGATGAAGGAAAACCAAGAATTTGTGAGAGCTGAGGCAGCAAAGGTGAATGGATGGTATCAACTAGTGTTGGATGGATGGTTCTTACTTTTCTTTTTCCTTTTTTCCCAATACCCAGTCGGCAGGTTTTTTTTTTAAATTTTAATTAATTGAATTTTTTTGTCGCATATTAGGTTATTGAATAATCAGATTTTGAAATTTTTGGTACCCACTTGTTATAGAAATCATAACAAGGATTCTAATATGTGGAAGACCTAAATAAACCTTATAGATTTTTTATGTTTTAAAAAAAAAAATTGCAATATCTTCTTGAGATGAGATTAAGTATAAAAATGTTTATAGGCTCAGAGGGGTTTTAAAAGTAGGATTTAGACCTAGTTTTGTGGACTCCAAAATCAAAACGCAATTGAGCAAAGCAATTTTTTTTCCAAACAATATTGGCTAAACGAGATAGCCTTTTTTTTTTAAAGTAAAAGTTGTTGCCGAGTGGGTAAGATTACTAGTAGAAAATAATTCAACAAATTTTAAACAAAATCTCAAAGCATTTTTTAAATGATTGGGAAGTTGAAGATTGAGTTCAAAGGATTTACTATTGAAAAACTTAGAAAGGCCATAGGCAATATTTCTTTAAAAATTTGGTTACGCACATTTATATGCTTGGTTGTTGTTCATTTCCACATAACGACTCTTGTAATGCAAAAATGTGTTACAAATAATTAAATCAAAAAGGTTAATGAAATCAAATAGACTATATTATGTCTTAGTTTCAGAACTTCATACTCCAAAAAATTTAGACTATTGCGAAAAGAAACATAAGTTTTATCAACATAACCACAAAAATTGACTATAACATTTAAAGGTTTAGTCAAGTTATTTAGCCCAATTCAAAATATTTGTTAATACGGCAATTTTTTTTTGATAATAAATTTTTCTATTAAAATAATAATAATAATAAATCTAGTTACATTTATGAAGGTTGTTGCACCCTTTGTCAAAGCTACTAGTATGGGAAGCCATTGCTAGAAATACAGTCCTAACATAATTGTCGTGTAGCACAATGTGAAGTTGACCTACATTGTTTGTGTCATATGGTTTATTATTTAGGAAATAAAAACATGACAAACATACCATTTTTTAAATGTAAAAAAAAAACCTACGTCACTTACTTGAATTTAAGGTATGTTGAAAAAGAGAAGAAAAAAACTTTTAAAATAATAATAATAATGATCCTATGCTAAGTAAAGTTATTATTATATGAAAAAAACCCCAAGAGATTGAAAAAAAACTCCATATATTATTTTATTTCATTGTAGTGGCTTGACAAGTTGACAATGGTGACAACTCAAAAATATATTGTCTATTTTTCAAGGTAGAACTTTGTTTCAGCTGAATTACAAAAAAAAACTACCATATAAAAAAAACAAGGCAGTTTTATTGCATAGTTTTCTTTTAGCGCAAATACCACTTGTATTTCTTATTTAATTTTTAAAACACCAAACAACACATGGTCGCAATTGTTGTACCATCATCCTTTTAGAATCAAAATCTAGTTTTATTATACAAACAATTCCAATCCACTCTAATCAATCATATGGATAAAAAAAAATTGTTGATTTAAAAGCAATATCAATATTTCAACAACTTTTTGAACTTATTTTTTACATATATAATTATTTACGTTTTTGTTTAAATCAACCACTACAAGCAAAGTAATCTATCAACAAAAATGGTTAATGATGTCCAAACGTGGGCATAATGTGGCCTTATTTTTTTATGTTTGATTTGTTATGGTATAAGAGATGAAAAAAATGGGTGACTTAGTCACAAAGGATTATAACCACCTATTAACTTAATAGTCACAAAGCTTGATCAATAGAATTGGGCCACTTTATAGCAAAGCTTTTTTGCCCATTTGGAAAATTGCAACAAAAATTGGAAAATTCCTACAAAAAACATTTTGTTGAAAAAAATAATGCTTTGAAATATTATTAAGATTTAAGTTAATAGATGATTTGTTCTTCTAGCAAATAACAATATTTGAATTCATGTTTTCAAATTCACAATATGACACCTATTAAGATATACTCGCCCTTTTTTTTTCCAATTTAAACATTAGCATATTCACTATCCAATTTGAATTGATAAGCCATAGGAACATATTTTGAAACTATTCGAATAGATTTCAATTTATGATCCAATAACACATGTGATTTGGTGAACAAGAAAACAAAAAATAGAAAACATACTCATGTTTTTCCCACCATTGAAACATTAAAGAAGACCTTTAATATCCTTCACATCCATTTAGTAATGTTTGAAAATAAAAAACTTTCTATATTTGACAAGTTTTTTAGTTGCTTCACTTGTGATGGTATTTAGACTTGAATCTTCATCATTTCCTTGGTTCCCAAAATCACTTTTAAATTCTACCACTAGATGCACATGGTGATGACATTTTAAGAACATAAGGAACAAAGATTTCCTATCATATTCTTCAACAATAGTCACACCTTGCTCACAACCAATGAATGAAAACATTCAACAAAAGTTTTTAGACCCAAGGTCAAACATCAATGGAAACATATTGTTGGCTTTTCTTTTTTCACAATTCCTTATAGGAATTCAAAACATCACAAACTTCGTTTTTGATCTTAGGAGCAAACGAGTGAATTCAATAACTCCTAAATAATCTTGCATCAAATTGTGTAGGAACAATGAGACTTAAACTTTTTCCCTAAGTTTCATGCTCATGGTTATGGCAAATTGCAACACATCATTAAATAAATGTTAACAATGAAATTAGTTCAAAACATGAGTAATCACAACAAGAGAGATTATTCACAATGATTTGAGAGATGTGTCATGTTAGAAGAGGTGGCATTCAATTACCTATCCTCATAATATTTTATTTATTACAACAAAAAACAATGGCCTCTCAAAATTATAACATTTCTTTAAACATAGTTAATTTGCCAACAAACTTGCAAATAGTGATTCCAACATCAAATGTTAATATTTTCATTTCCAAAAAAAGATCAATTTGAAAAATATTTTTAAAATAAAAAACTACTTTGTTTTCACTAAAATATTCAATCTCCTTTAGTGAAAACCAAAATCAACACAAGCTTTATTCCACTCTTGTTTGTATATCCCATATTTTTAAAGCCAATTTAAACATTTTGTCAAATATGCTTGTGTAGATTTAATAAAAATATATTTGAAATTTCTACAAACTTTTTTGTCCATTGTAGCATATTGAAGATGCCTTAAAAAAACATGTGTAAACCAAATGTCTTGAAAACGTTTCTCCAAACCGAAAGCTTCATAATTCACAACAATATAAATAGAGTCATTACATTAATATTTGGCCTTTCATTTTTCACTTAAAGCATTTTTTTCTTTCTTCAACCCATATTGATCCAGTAATCCTAATAAATTCATTTCCAAACCTTGTTATGTAGTTTATATAGCCTCAACATCAAATAAATTGACGTTGACGTGTTGTGATTGCAATTTACCTCCCAAAAATAATTCCCAAAAATAAAAACATCAATGTGTGTTCCCATAGACATCCATAAATGAAAGCTTGTAATTATCCTTTTTGAAAGGGTTTATTGCACCAAAAAGAAATTGAATTTGCACGTTTAAACACACTATGGTTTTTTTTTATTGGTTGTCTTCTTAGACTTCTTTCCATGAGACTATTCACTTGCTCCTCAATTTTTTTTGCAATAATAAAATGTTTTAAATCCACATGTTATCACTCCGTTGGATTTGAAATATGATCCTAAAACTTTCCTTGACTTAGTTGTTCGATTTGAAGCATTGATGGATTGTTAAAGGAAAATATACAATGCACAATATGTGCTTTAATATATTTTATAAATGCCGATAGTACACCCTATACTATACTTTATAAATGGTGGTAGGCACTAAATCGAAACATTGTAAATTCTCAAAATTAACAAATTATGAATCCCCATTTTTTTTTGGTTAATAATTATTGCATATGGATTTTGATTTGGGAAAATTTTAAGGGAAATTGTGTGGCTTTTGGAAAAAGCTTTCCAAGACCATGTCACACACTCCAATCAAAGGTGATTTGACCCCTATTTTACACATTCCATTGGTTGAAAGTTAATTTATCAATTTGATTCCTGACCATTCTTTTAGTGATACCTTATGTTTCAAATTCTCAAATGGAAAATAAGGCCCACTTTAGATATTTTATCTTCAAGACCTTTTCATTATATTAAAAAAGTTTTAATATAAACAAATGTTTAATCTCGCAAACCTAATTTTAAACACTTGGGACATTGGGGATTCCAATTCCCAAATTAATGTGAATCCACTTGGGAATGTTGGGATTCAATTTCTTGCAATCTCCCACACTTGTGGGAATGTTCTCAAATCCCATAACACATTTCTACCCTACTATCCTTGTCATGTTTTAGCCTTGGGCACAAGCCCAAAGTTAGGGTTGTGACATTTACATTATTCATAATGTTTTTAAAGACAAAAAACATTAATTATGGGCTTTAAAAAATGTTGAAAATATATTTTATAATTATTGGATTATTTTCAAACTTATTCAAATGTTAAATTGATATAGATAAACATGATTGCACAAGTTCAAGAAACATTTTCAACATTAATTTAGTTTTTGAAACTTGTAAACATGTTTTTAAAACATTGGTTACATTTGAAGTGGATTAGCATAGTTAGACCCAACTAGAATAATCTTTAAACATGTCCTCCATAATTTGTTTCTCCATTATGGTTCAATTCATGAAAACTTTACAACTTTTATTTTTTATTATTATATTTTCATTCCTAATGGATTCCAATAAAGCTCAAAACAACCATGCAAAGGAAGGGTACTATGAAATTAAAAGAATTGGAACATTGGTTGTGAAGGAGTTACAATTTAAAATGGAGTGGAATAAGTTTGAAGGAACATGAAACAATAAGTTGCTCAAACTTGAAGTAAAGTGAATGCACAGGAGCACAAGTGAAGGTGTAAGAACAAAAATGTGAAATTGTTAGAGCCCAAAGCAAAGTGAAAGAATAAGAACATCAAAAAGGCAAAGGAGTGTAGGAGCAATAGGAGGAAAAGAGTAGGAAAAACAAAAGCAAAGGAACACGATAAGGATTGTGAAACATTAACACAGCATATGAAGAACAAAAATCATTTTGCATCAATAAACTCGCAAAACAACAAACACCCAAGAAAAAAAAAAAAAATGAAAAACTCAAATTTCAAATTAAAACACAACCCTGCAACAAAAACATGAAAGTTCAAAAATGTTTTACAAATTCAAGCAAAATCAAGTTTAAGCTTTTTTTTGTGCCCTTGCATTCTTGTGGAAGCATTGCTTTTGCAAAATAATTGTTGAAAAACCAATAATTGCCACCTTAAACCCTAAACCTTAAATATTTTAATCATTTTAAACCTTAAACTTTGGAAACCATAATCTAGAAAAATTAAACATAGACCTTACCTAATAACATAAACCCCAGACCCTAGCCACCTAAACCTCTAGCCTTAAAAATTAAACCCAACTATCCTCTTTTGCCCTACTTGGATATCTTATGTGTGAAAGATGGCTTACAATGTTGTCTCCCATTTTCATGAGAAGCAATGGGATGGATATCATCTTGAATATGATTTGTTGTGATACCCTAAAACCTATTGTGAAAGGCCAAGAATTTTTGGTTCATTTTCAATTGAAACAACAAAATGGTCCCACACAACTTCCATCTTGTGTCCATTGGTATTTTTCAAAAGGGCTAATGCACTAGATGTTGAAACAATATCACAATGTGGTCTCAAAACTTCAACTTCAACTATAATATATCATCATCAAGCTCACTTGTTCAAAAACAAAGTTCATCGTCATGTGCATTTTGAAAGTCTTTCATGCTAAAGAATAAAAGCACACATGAGATTTTATAAATGGTTCAAAGGTTCAACCCATGGGTGCCAAATGACAATAAAATTACAAAACCACAAATGCCATTCAAGCCAATAGAGTCACAAAACCACAAAAAACAAAAAGCGAACACAAGCATGCAAGAAACACAAAGTTGTCCAAAATCCAAAATTCAAAAGGGGTTGAATGTGAACATTTTCTTGCAGAAAGCTTCAACATGAGATTTAAACATACATGAGGCAACTTGGCAATCTCCATTAAATCATTAAATTCAAGCTCAAATTTGGAAGTTGGATCAAACTAAAGTCAATGTCATGGACAATTAATCTTGCTCAATCTTCTGCATTATTTTACATAAAACTTCAATACAAACTTCAAATGATTGAGAACTCAATATTTTAAGGTCAAAGGATTTAAGAACCTACTTGGATAGAGTATGGAAAGCTTTACATCAATTTTTTATTTTAAAAAAAGTGGTACATGACCAATAAGGACCTTGTCCAATCTTTATAATATATATAGGGGGGTTAGGTTTTCTTCTTAGTTTTTAATCAAATTCAAAGTAGAAATGTAAGTTACTAATAACCTTGGACCGTTGTTGACAACCGGCCGATTTTTCAGTAAATGGCTCACATTGCTATCAACATGAAATAAATAAATAAATAAAATAAAATAAAAATAATTTATTTTTTTGAAATTGCAAGTTGCAACTGAAAAAAATGTCAAACCACCACACAAGGGCCAAAATTGATATCAAACATCATAGGATTCATCCTTGGAGTTGGTTGGGGTAATGTGATTATAGAAATTGGGCGATTATTTTATTTTCTTGGGACATATGGCTAGTTTGGGGGGTTTTTTTCCCCCCAAAAAAAATGATGTCCGCCTATACAATGGGTATAAGTGGAAATCAGTTTTTTTAGGTAAGAAATTTGCAAAAAAATTCTAGAAAAAAAATTGTGATATACCTTTATCCAAATGGTATATAAATTACATAATTATGTACCCTTATTCAATTGATAGATTCAATATGAGTGGACCAATTTTTGGACTTAAGAAAAGAAATGTAAAATGTTTATCACTTAAATAATCATATTTGATAAATAAATTTAATTTTGTTCTATAGGGACTTAGTTTAAAGATATCCATTTGAATATGCATTTATTAAATTTTTGTAATAGAAAAGAACACAAGAGATATGGACTTTTAAAGTTGAACATTATGAACGATAATTTTGACAATAAAATTTTATATGTATTTTGAAATGGTCCAATCATTTATGATGTTTTGGTTAGGGATTTGATTTTGATTAGATAACATATTAAAAATTTGAAAAATTTAGTATGATGGCATTTGTAAAAATTTATTTACGGACTTTTAAACAAGCTAGAAAATGGATTTTTTTCAAAAATTCATAAAATATATATTTTAAATCTTTTTGAATTATTCTTGTCCACATGTGTTAAGAAAAGGGGCCTCTAAATGAATTTTAGATAAAATTAAAAAAATGCCCAAAGAACCAAAGGAAAACTTTTGTAATTCACTCTAACAAACAAAAATATCCTTATTGTGAACTTTAAAAAATGATAATTTATAGTAAGCCATTAGTCCACTCATTCTTGCACCCACCCTTTTTTGAATACTTGTCATTTTGGTGATAGACAAAATCTTGGTCAAATAAGAGAAATGATCTTTGAATTTAAAGAATAAATACATTCACACCTAATATGTGGGCCACTCTACCACTCTACTCTAGCACATCCAAAATAGTGTGAAAGTTATTTCCCCCATCCCCACCCATAAACATGAAATCATAGAAAGTGTAGAATGAGGATCATTTGAATGCTATCACATGGGTTAATCGTTATGAAAGCTAATCATTTTTGTTATTAGCCCTTTTGAAGCTTCATTATATCCAACATGCATATTTATAAGTTCAAACTTAGTTTCCCACTTTTTAAAACTTGAACTTCATTCAAATTACTTTTTCCAAGCCACTATATTGCTTTCCAATGGACCTTCTCTTGCGGATGAAAGTATTGTGATCAATAGTAGGTCTAGGGTTTAGGGTTTAGGGTTTAGAACAACTTGACCACATGGCAACATAGAATAATCATATATGTTGTATAAGTAGTTGCAACAACATCACAAATCTCAAAATCTGGCAAATTGGTAAAATTGTTGAGCG
>Ga0209208_10001523_pt1 | contig 32766 bp, 28 predicted proteins | sample S1TSphfallax_3_FD_187694 | JGI IMG/M metagenome (GOLD analysis project Ga0209208, IMG submission 187694) | Host-associated microbial communities from peat moss isolated from Minnesota, USA - S1T2_Fd - Sphagnum fallax MG (SPAdes) (version 2) | ecosystem: Host-associated > Plants > Peat moss >...
TATATATATACTCTATAATGATTCTCAACACAATATCCCTGTGCCTTACAAGGCAAGGGCCAATAAACATGAAGAGAAAGGCTGGAGAGAGAGAGAGAGAGGGATGGAGAGATGGGATGGTAACTGGTAGAGAAGGAGGCGTTTTAAGTACCTAGTATATACTATATGTTGCACTACTTTTTTGTTGGTATTGTCAGGATCTGCTGTTTGTTGCTGTTGCAGAGAGAGAGAGTGTATTGGATGGTGGTGGTGGTGGTGGGGTGTGTGTAAATGATATCTATAAATGGGGTTTGGAGTTGTTGGGATTTGGGAATTAGTAATGAAACCAGAAGGTCCATTACACAAATCCCCTTGTTTAGCCAGCTCATGTCCACACACTCCACCACCACCCCCAACCTGCTGATGATGTCTTTTGTAACACGCCAGGCTCAGCCGGAGTGAACCAGCACCCACCAGCTTTAACATCCACCAAATGCTGGCTATGACTCAGTTATGGATGAAACCTCAACTGAGTTAATATCTGGTTTCACTGAAGTAATCCATTCTGTGATCTACAGAGTGAACAAGCACCCACCAGCTATAACATCCACCAGATGCTGGCTATGACTCAGTTATGGATGAAACCTCAACAGAGTTAATATCCGGTTTCACCTTAGTAACCCACTCTGTAAGAAGTAGGTCCTACATATAGGCACTTACGTTCATAAAAAGTAGGCAACTAGGTACTAGGCAATTAGATGGTTCACAAGTTCACACCAGTGTTGGCCAGTTATTGCTCTTTTTTGGGGGGGATTCACACAGATTATCAACATCAATCTTTTTGGGTGTTGTGTGTGAGTTATCAAAAAAATTGAGTAAAAATCATTGGTTATACATAGGTTATATTGGGTTTTTTTAATTATATATAGACACACACACATATATATAGTATTGATGTTTAAGGATTGATAACCTATTTGGATGATAATTGGCCCATCCAAGTAGGTTATTAGATTTTGAAAATTAAATTTCAGATAGTTATAAAATTTAATGGATTATAAAAAGATCTAGTAACAAGTGGGGTTGCTAATAGGTGGGTTGTTAGCACTACTAGGAATAAGGAAAAAGGACCTGAGTTAACCGCTATGGTTAGCAAGGGAACTGGAATCCAACAGAAAATTGTTTCCTAACCACTTAACTATCATCCATCCTGGTGGGTGCTGGTTCTCACTGTGGTGGCGTCTCCAGTCTTACTGCTACTTTGCTGCTACTTACTGCTGGCTGTTGCACCCCCCACCTTCTTGCTTGCTTGCTTGCTTTGCTTTGCTTGCTTGCTGCCTGCTCCTGTAACTTAACAACTGTGTGGCTGCTGCACCTGCTGCTGCTGCTGCTCATGCTGGTGTTGTCTCCGTGTGTGTGAGAGAGAGAGACATGTGTGTACCCCACTGCAGCAGAAATAATGCTATAGTATTGCACAACTTTCCTGCTCCGCTTCTCACCTCCCCCACCTCACTCCCTTTCCCGGCCACCCAGCCGGCCCACAACTCAGCAATGACTTCTGACAGCTCCAGGACAACAGAAGTTACGCAGACATGAGCCGCAGCAGAAAAAAAAAGAAGAAGCAGCAGGAGCAGCAGCGCCAGCACTAGCCTACTTTCCCTACTTTGTGATATTGCAAAAGTTAAGAAGAGCCAGAGCCAGAGTTTCCTGCCTATGGGAGTCGAGAGTGATTAAGTTAAGAAGAAGAAAAAGAAGTGAAAGTTACCTCCAGTAATGACGATGATGATCCATGGATGATGATGATGATAATGCATGATGATCAGGAATCGATGATAATCTTCTGCAACAAACGTCCTAGAGCACCCACACAGTCTTTGCTGCTAAAAGCCCATGACTACTAGTTAGGGTCTCTTTCCATCAGGCTGTTATGATCAGTGATCACATTCGTTAGGCTGCTATGGTTAGCCATCACACTCGTTAGGGTCTCTTTTCCATAGGCTGCTATGATCACTGATCCCACTAGTTAGGGTCTCTTTTCCATTAGGTTGCTCTGATCACTAATCACAGTTATTCTCTACTACTGTAGCCAGCCAGAAAACAGGCACAACAATATTAGCTCACTCAACACTCTCACGCTGTTCTTTGCATTTAGATTCCAGTAGCTAATTAAATAGAATTTTTTAAAGAAAATTTTGGGTGGGTGGGCGGTGAAGGGGGGTTTGCAAATCAGTACACTAACACAAAAAGGTAAGTGGGTTTTTGCGGAATCGACGTAGCCCATTCCCATGAATCCCCCCATCTTCTTTGGGAGTCGAAAGAAACAAGAATCATCTTCTTTTTCCATTCCAAGGATCATCTTGTTTTCCATTCCATCGCTGTAGTCGATCTGCTGGTCGCGTCTTTCATTTATTGTCTGTGATATTATGGAGTTACCACTCTCTCCGCAAACTGACTGCAGAAGATGATGATGGTGGTGGTGATGGTGATGACCCCACTACGTCTAGCTGCTGCTGCTGCTGCTGGTACTTCTTGCTCCTGCTGCAGGGATGGACGCATGGACGTACTTTTTCTATTGTGAGAGACAGTGATGAGAGCTGGAGCTGTGATCGGGTCCTGTTGCAATTAAGATCAGGATTCTGGAACAACAATAAGAAAATTTCTTGTGAAGAAGCTGCTGCTGCTACTGCTGCACAATTCGGTCAGACACTGCAGATCTAGCAGCTTAGACTGTTGCTATGAAGAATGTGGGTTTCGAGATGCTTCAGTTTCCGCTAAAGGACAACAACAGATACTGCAGTAGTCTTCCTCGTAGTAGATCATCATCGTCCTGCGTCAGCCTGCTGCAGCAGCTGCACAGTGAGGAATTTGCAGCAGCTAGATCTCTCTTGCAGTGACAAGAGTACTCGTAGTAGACTAGTAGCTAGTGTGTGTGTTTTGTGAGATTCTGCGGCGAGGACTTTGTCGGTCTAGTATCATGAGAGATGTGTTTCAGAGTCGGTCGATCTTTGCAGACAAAAAAATTAGATAGGTAGCAGGAGGAGGAGCTTGAACAGACCTTAGACTTGAAGAAGATCTAGTGTGCAAGTTTTTGTTTCTGTCTGCGGTGCAGAACAACAACATGTGCAGCTGCTTCTGGATGTGGATGATGCTCTGAACGTTGGAAAGACTCTCGGGGATTTGTGGCAGCGAAGTTTTTCTTCTTCTTCTTCTTCTTCTTTTGCAGTCATGTGCTCGCAGGGGCTGATAGACGGTGATTACCAAATGAGGAAAGTGGTGGGTGGGGATAGTAGCTGTGCAAACTGCAAGTCTTACTCTCAGTTTGCAGCTCTGAGTCACGAGCTTTCCCACAAGATCGCATCCCCGACCACGCACTACATCATCCTCATGTGGTTGTTGCGGATCATTGGCTTCCTCCTCTCTCTTGCCAAGTGGTTCCTCGTCTGGTTCCTCAGTTGCTTCCTCCGCTGGTGTTTGCACTTGATCCATGGCGGCTTCAAGCGCTACCTGGGCGCCGCTTTCCTCAGCTCCATGGTAAGACGTTCAACGTCAACACAAGATCAGTCGGCTGGAAGGCTGCTCACGTACTATTCGTCTTTCGACAAGGAGGCAAAGATAAAGAAGCTCAGTTCTCGCGCAGGCCCAGCAGCAGCTCATTGGAATGGTACTGAACCTGCTGCTGCAACCCATCAGGATCATCACGCACCGGAGGCAGAGAAAGCCTCTTCTTCTGCTGATGAACATGTCTCGCCATTGCTGTCCATGGTTGTCGAGGACAAAAACTCGGTATGGCAAGAGAATTCACAGATCAAAGACAGGTATGTCCACACTTGCTCATCACCATCTTCATCATCGTCATCTTCTCCTGGTGGTGATCTGTTTGGGACGAGTGCTGGATGATCCGGGAAACTGGAAAAGCTCTAAGTGAAGATCAAGCTCTCATCACGAGTTCACTCATGGCAACCATCTCTCTTTCTTTGCAGGGAGAGGCTTGTGTATGAATACACAAAAGTCGTGGCGCCACAAGTGTCGGCCTTTCAGCTTGGGGAGATTGTGGTGCCGATCCGAGACACCAGACAGCTTGCAACTTTCCTGAAATCCAAGCTCAGAGACACATGCAGATCACAACCCAGCTCAGAAACCATGACTGCAACAATTTGCCACTTGATCCTGAACCTGGGATTGTTGTCATCATCTTCATCAGCACCAACAAAGGAGGATTCAGATATGTTGCAGAATAGATGCACGAGCAGTCTGCTGGAACTATCTGCTGCAGCTGCAACACCATCAGGATTACAACCATCAGGATCAGATAACAACCCTGAAAACAAGATGATGCAGGGCAAGCACATCACACACCATGCCATGATTTACATGGCAGCTGCTAAAACTCAGGGAAGGATTCATTTGGTGCTTGTGGGTTACAAAGTGGAAGGATGTTTGGGATCCAGTGAGTTCAGGTCGAGGTACAATCCTCCGGTGACCGAGAAGGACAAGGCAGAGTGGCAGGCTTGGAATTGTGCCCATTTGAGAGCATTGAAGGAAAGCAGCATAGAAACAGCACAACAGCTTCTTAGTGTCACTCCAGTTGTTGCACAAGTGTGGTAGCTAGTGAGCTAGTGCCACCACTCTTTCTCCAGCTCATCTTGAACTGTCACCTCCTTCTCGTATTGAATTTGCTGCTGCCACAGCACTTTGTGGACATGAACTGTCCATCAGCAGCACAGAAAACCACTTCTTACACTAACTCAAATCCCTAAGCTCAACCATGCTCAATCAAGCTCACCAAGCTCAACCAAGCTCACAAAGCTTAACCAAGCTCACCCAGCACAACCAAGCTCAACCAAGCTCACAAAGCTCAACCAAGGTCACCAAGTAAAACCGAGCTGACCAGCTTACTGTGGCCTTTTGTTGCTTTGTGGTTTTCATTATCCGAAAGCTGTGGAGGAGGTTGTGGGAAATGCTCACATTGATACCAAGAATTGTGGACTGTGGGAATGTTGGAGGAGTTTAAGGTTATGTGATCAAATGGCTGTGAAATTAGGTTTGCATGGATGGTGAAAGAGAGTTATGACAACATGAAGACCTGGACTTGAATTTTGTAATGATTTCCAAGGGGGGGTAAGTTCTTGGAACTCTACATGATGAAGTGGATCTTCTACTGTGGATGGTACAAAGAATGCAGTGGTATACATTCCTGGACTTGGGATTCATATCTGTATCAAAGGGGGAAGGAAAAGAGATCCAACAAATAGGGTTCAAGACAGATGATACAGGCAAGGTACAGGCACCGCATGTTTGTTTGAGAAGTTGAAGGTTTGGTTGATGCTTTCCCGAGTTTTGAATTTCCTTTCACATATACAAATTTAGCATCTAACGTGTCATGAACACAGTCTGCTCTGGCAGTGAGAACTTCTTTTCGCACCTAAAAATCGGGGTCCTTGAAAGGGCTTTAAAAACAGGTGGGAGAGAAGTATTAGGGTTCCAGACTCATGAGAGACAGAGGCAAGTCAAGGTGTAATTAGCAGATGAGATGATTTGCTTGTGTAAAAAGCTCAGACATTTTGGGGTGCTTGGATGGGGCGATAGTAGCTTCAAGACGCCCTTTTTTTTTTGATATCTGTAATTTGGGTGTGTCTGCTGTTGCTGAACTGCAACCATAATCTGTACACAGGTTTCTCACATGGACAACAAGTCATTGAAGCAATCTCTCTTCTGCCTCTTTGTTAGACACACGCTCCAGAACAATTCTTAACACTTTTTGCTGGTGATCGATCTCATGGTCTCTCTCATTCCCATTGAATATAATGTCTTGATTCTGCAATCAAGCAAAACTTAAGCAGTAGATGGAAGATCCCTCGTGCCATACCAACACTTGAGATGAGGGCATTTTGTAAAACACAATGGGGTGGATCTGCGAGTTCATTGCAATAAGGTTTGCCTTTTGCTTGATGTTTGGTATGGTGCACAAGGGAGGGGACCTTCTCAAAATATGGGGCCAGCCTCAGCTACCCAGCTATGGCCTTGTCCCTTATATTGTTAATGCCCGCACCACTGGGCTTCAGCCTATACCTCATGAGGTCTTTGGTAAACAACGACCGATGATCAGCACAAAATAATTTGCAAAAGCTCTAGCTGAAAAAATAGAATATTTTATTGATATTTTGTTGAAAATTCAAAACTATTTGGTTATTATTTCATTGACAAGAATTTCAAGGAATTGGTACATGGGTGGTTTTTGATAAATCTTTCATAGGCTCCTTATTGATTTTGCATAGTCCTCCCATAAATCCTGGACAATTTCAGAGACATTTTCAAATATAACTACCTCGCTCTTTTCCTAATAATTATTTCTTATCCTTGTAACTATTTCACCATTGTTATCAAATTAACATGCAGCCTTTTATGTTCATGATATTTATATGAATTAAAATTAAATTTTATGTTAATATAAATAATGATGAATTATTGAAAATCATACGAAAACATAAGAAAAAAATAGAATAGTTGAATGTCACACTGGTAGTGGGTAACAACGCTGAGTTCAAATTGATATTTGTTGAAAATTGAAAGCCATTGAATTACTATTACAAATACACAACACAAGATGTGTTTTGCACATTTTTTCCTTAATTGTTAAAATTTTGAAAATTTAATTTTGAAACTTCTGAACTTTGTTTTCTAAAATAAATAAAGATTTGGCAAAGAAGTGCCAAACATTAGACCTAGTTAGAGAGTGATAATCTCAAAGAGGTAAGCTGAAAAAAAGAGAATACTTGTAGTATCTTAAAGTCATTCATTTGTTCCACACAATTATTTAGTAAATTCTTTTTGGACTAGGTAAACCCATGAGGCTAGTTTTGGTAACTAGCGGCCCCTGGGCACAACCAATGAGAATTGAGATGCCTTATTTTCATCCACGAAGCTAGGAGGTTTATGGAGTCATCAGGCCAATGTTGGGACCGAGTGCTAACTAGAAGGTCAAATAATGAACCTAAGGTTGAAGGTTTTGGGTTATAACTGGTGACCTGATAGCCAATCAGAGCGTTGAGACTCTGATTAGGGTGAGTTATGTAAACTGTTGAGTTCATGGATGAAACTGCACAATGGGTTGAATGAAGAGGACCGATGAAACCCTAATGAATGCCTGCCTGCCTCTCCCCCCCGCCCGGCAGAGTTGGCTCGTTCTTCTCCCTTTTTTGTGTTTCTGCGGTTTCTACTGAGCTGAGCTTTGGCGTTTCTGTTTCGTGCTCTGGTTCTGTCGCAACCTGCGAATCAAAAAAGGAAAAACAGGAAGTGAGGAGGTTGAGCTTTGAGAACCATAGTTTCGAAAGTTTTTGGGAATTTTTTTATTTTTATTTTTGGGTTGAACCAGGGGATAATATGGCCTTGTTGTATGGAAGGCGTTTGACAATGCCGAAGTCGCACGAGAGTTGTTTGTTGCCTGGCGGAGGAGCAGTGGCGGACGACGTAATGCCGGTGCCTATGATGTATGGAGGAGCATCATCTTCTTTCACCTTCTGTAATGTACCTCGCATGGTGGCAGTATCGTCTAAAAAGCAGCAACATCAGGGTTTGCTACGGAAAGTCTCTTGTTCTTCTTCTTCTGCTTCGTCGGATGCCCGGTTTCCTTTTCCTCTCTCTTTGGTAAGTACGCGCATTCCATTTGGTTTGCTACCATGGTGTATGTATCACCCGATGTGATACATACGATGTATCTAGATCTATGTATCACCTGATGAGACTCTTTTCTACTCGACAATTGCAGCATGGAACAGACATCCTCCATGAAAAACCCATGGCAGCTTGCATTCATTCTTGGCTTCATATCTCGCTACGTGGATGTTAGGTGTAGATGCCTGTATGTGCAGCCCATTCTCTAGTGAGAGTTCACATGATGGACTTGATGGACTTATCGTCATCTCAATTTATGGAACTTAGGGTTTTGGAGTTTTCAGGAAAGAATTGAGGAACCAAGTTTGTTTGTTGCCCCCTTATGGCCCTCTATAGTTTCTTTCATTCCTTCTCCTGTATGTTTTTCTGCCTTGGACGATGAGCATCCTGCTGCCATCAGCTTCGAGAAGAAGCCAGTTTTCTTTGGGCACACCTGGAATTTTCTTGATCTGACCAGGATGCTTGTGGTGGGAGTGGCAATGATCAGTCAGATCAGGAGTATGGAGGTTTTTGCTTGCTGGGATCAAGGGGTGAAAACCGAGCTTTGAGGCGACAAGCCATAAGCTCAGAGGCTGCAACTGTGCACTCAGTGAGGTCTAGTAGCAAATCATGGGGAACTGCACTGTGTCACATAGAAGCATTTTGTCATAGGTCGTAGATTTGTGTGAGGATTACTACAGGTGCATTGAAGCTAATAGAGGATCTCATTGGGAGTTGTTTAACTCTGTATTTGGGTATGTGGAGAAATTTGGTGGATGTCCCACAGTTGAAGATAATTATCATGTTGGATTGCATTGCAGTGATGTTGATGCTCTTTCGGGCATTGACTGGGAGAACTTTGGGTTTGGCTTACGGCCAACTGATTTTATGTACATCATAAAGTGCAAGCGAGGAGGCGAATGGGGCAAGGGTGAGCTTCAACCCTTTGGCAACCTGGAAATTAGTCCAGCTGCTGCAGTTTTAAATTACGGACAGGTGAGATCTCTGCCCATGATGTCTTTGCCAAGAAACATTGGTGGAAACCTTCACTCTATGGTGCTGTTTGTTCAAAGCCTCTCATAAAGCTAGGAAGTGGAGACATATGGGCTTCAGTTTCTGCCATTGCCATATCGTCCTTAAATCTTGCAAGGATTTGAGGATTGTTATTTTGGCATGCCAGATTATAGATGAACTGCAATTGCAGTTTAAAGAAGGCTACAGTCTCAAAAGTGATAATGCTTGGATGCTGACAGGGATTATTTGAAGGCCTGAAGGCATATAGAACTGCAGATGATTCCATACTATTGTTTCGTCCAGAAGAGAATGCCATGAGATTGAATGCTGGTGCTGATCGTATGAGTATGCCAAGTCTGCCTGTTGACACCTTCTTGCATGCTGTAAAGCAAGCTGTTTTGGCGAACAGGCGCTGGGTAAGTTTTCTCCCCATGGTCCAACCTCTTTCTATTTTGCAATGTATATCTGATATCCAAAAATGGTAGAGGAAGCTGAACATTGATGAGGAGTGTCCTTGTGACAGATCCCACCTCCTGGCAAAGGCTCCCTTTACATCAGGCCCTTGTTGATTGGAAGTGGTGGTGTTCTTGGCTTGGCACCTGCACCAGAGTTCACATTTGTGATCTATGTCTCACCTGTGGGTTGCTACTTCAAGGTACATCTTCATGCACCTATTAAAAGTCAGACTCCTAAGGTGGCAGAGAAGAAGCCAGAGCTGCACAAATGTTCATATTTGATGATCTAATGTCGGGCTCTGATATGTTTGGTGGTTGAGTCTAGGGTGTTTTCCCTGTTTCTTATGGATTAAATGTTAAGTTGATTTCTCCATCTTGCAAGCCTGCTGGCATTAATTGTGCCACAAACCCCAGGCTCTTTCTTTCTCTCGTTTGTGGTGAGATATGTCTTCTTTCCTCAGTGGGAAATATGCCAGGTGTTACTATGACTGCACTAACAAGAGGACATCTGTGTTTTGGAAAGTCTGTTTACGAATGTTAACATGTTGGCAGGGAGGATTGGCCCCAATTGATTTGAAAGTGGAGTCATTTTACCACCGGGCAGCACCAGGTGGTACTGGAGGTGTGAAAACAATTGGCAATTATGCTCCTGTAAGCCTGCTATCCTCTCTTCACTTCATAATGGACTGTGGAGTTATGTTTGGCAACCATTATGATTAGGGAAATGTCTCTCAACAGGATATTGGTGCAATCAAATTCTGGCAATGGCCACATGACCAGTTCTTAGTTTCTGATGGACATATTAGCATAGTCAATATCTTGAGTTGTAATTCATCTCTGTAGGAAAGGCTGCTTGATAGGCTTTGTCTTCATTCTTATAATGGGCAGGTGTTAAAAACACAATTGACAGCAAAAGGCAAGGGCTACTCAGATGTACTGTATTTGGATGCTGTAGAGAACAAGTATGTGGAGGAGGTCTCTTCTTGCAATATCTTCATGGTCAAGGTTTGCTGCTACTCCCTTTCTTAGTCAGTGCTTGTTGTATTGTAAGATCACTGATCAATATATTGCTCTTATATTATCTACTAATTATGTAGATCAGACAGAGCTAGGTCCTATCATATAAATTAATGTTGCCAGATGGAGATATTGTCAAAAATCTTGCTGCTAGCTGCCTGTGCTTGAGTTGTTTTAAAGTGGGGCATGGACAAAGGGATTGGTATTGGTTCTGGGGGTTGATTGGATGTGATGGTGATATCAATCAATCACAGGACAATGTGATCTCAACACCAGAGTTGAAGGGAACTATACTACCAGGTGTTACAAGGAAGAGCATCATTGAACTAGCACACAGCCGTGGTTATGAGGTATATTCCCCACAACTTATTGCTGTCAGTGAAACAGTAAGAACAGCATAAAGTTCCACAATTGAATAGAAGAGAGGTTTTGAGAAGACGAAGTATATTGCATGGAGTGGTTACAAAATCTGAGCACAGAAAATTAGCAAAGCTAATATTACACAATTGAGTCTTGTCATCATGGTTTCATTCCTCCTGAACTATCATTCTGTTTACTTGATTCTGTATTGATTTTTACCTGTGTACTTGCTGTGTTGTCAAATAGGTGTTGGAGAGACCTGTCGATGTGGAGGAGCTGCTGGTTGCTGATGAAGTCTTCTGTACTGGGACTGCTGTGGTGGTGAACCCTGTTGGCAGTATCACCTATGAGTCAAGAAGGTAAATACTTGGATGCATTTGGAAAGGCACTGTATGATACCATTTTCTTGATTGCAGATAATGTAAAGCATCTCAAAGCATGTGTTGGTATTTGCCATGTGTTGGTATTTGCTTTGCAACTCATCATGTCAAGGTTTTGTATGTAGGGTGAAGTACAACAATGGAGAAGTGGGCAAGGTGGCACAAGAGCTTTATGAAGCACTTACAAGTATTCAAATGGGGCACGCAGAAGACAAGATGGGGTGGATAGTACAGTTGAATTGATTCTATTTGTGTGAGTCTCAACAAAATGGGTTGAATAGGTTGAAGCCCTGTGTGGAACGATGTCTGCAAGTTGGAAAGTAATGGAAGACTCTTTTTTCTACTCACTAAATTTTGATTAGGTTTGCTGATGTGGGTTTGGGTGGTTAGTTCTCTTGCTTCACAATGAGGAGTAAACCATCTAGAGCTTCTTTGCAAGTCTGACATTCATGAGGCCACATAATCAAATTGGTCTAGAAATAAGCATTTTTGGAAATGCATTTTGATGCACTAAACTCTCAAGCCCTATTTTTTGAAGAAGGGGAAGAAATGCAGTGCAGTGCAGAGGAAGCTGCTGGATGTAGCCTTGAGACTTTAAGGGTAACCACCTGTACCCTTTGTGCTTGCCCTTTTCCTCTCCATGATATTGATGTCTTTAGTTGTTGTCACCTTTACAACCCATGGTGTAATGAAAGATTTCATAAAAAATCACATTAATAGATAGAAGGTTTGTTGGAAGGTAAAAGACTAGCTTAAAAGATATAGAGGTTTTGCTAAGAGGTAAAAGTTTAACTAATAAAAGATTTGAATACTTGTATTGCTTTTATTACCAGCCAAAAAAGATTGACCCTAAACCCTACTACAATGTTGGTTAGCACATGGTTAGGAACCAAATGAGGAGGCCCATCCCATCCTATGGACAGAAACAGCCAACTGGTGCATTGGTGGGTATTAGTGCTGGTTTACTCCCCTGGGCCATATTCTGCAGTCCCATGTGACTTCCTCATCACCTAGACAAGAACAAAACTTACTTGAAAACCTAGAACCCTCAACAACAAACATAACTGGAAAACCCACAAGTGTCAAAGCTGTAGCAAAACCCTGTATCTAAGACAGAACAGTCAGAAATCTTGCCTGATGAGAACCAGACACAGCTTCAAGGCATGCATTGGCAGAGTTTCTGAAATCCTTTCCTGAAACATCAAGTACCACGTACTAACTGCAACACTAAGGAGATGGAGGGAGTTTCTCAAAATGTTGCTGGCAGCACTTTGCACCTTCTTGCCTTGTTGGCTGACTGGATGATCTCCCTAGTGGAGTTCTTCCACATATCCAAGACATTACCAACAACCAGTCAAAAAATCCATCTTCACTTCAAAGAAACAGCCCTAAGATGTCTATTTCCTGATATGGCCACACTGTTAGCCAGAAACCTAAGTTCAAGTTGCAGTGGGTTGACAGGAAATTGTGAAAAACAAAATGTCACTGTTCAATTTAAGTCAACCTGAACAGAATCAAGAGATGAGCAACATTTAAGGGATTTATCTCACAACATTTAGCAGACAGGAAAAAGAAAAAACCCAACCCTACAGAGCCAGACACAAAACTGAGAGAACAGCTCAAACAACAGTCACACCCACATTCACAGACCTGTGCCACAACATCATGTATGTTATTTGACAAGCTACCATAACATCCCCACTTAGAATTAAGAAGCCAAATGGTCATGTTCAAGATTCCTACGGCAGAACTACAAGAATTGAATCCTTCTCTGGTAAGCAAATATCTGGTTCAACTCAGTAGAACATCCAAACAGTAATGTTGTGTCTTCAGCAGACAAATTAAGTTCACCATTTGAGCTACTGAGAATCCTTTCAAGCTGCAAAGCATTACAACCAAATAAAAGTGACTATTAACCAACTCAAATGTTGTGCACAATCTGAAATATTGGAACCACATCAGACATAGAATTGTGTTAACACCTGCATATTCTGGCTGAGAACAGTAGTAAAAAATGTCAATGTCAAAGAATTGGAATCTTGGGATATTGCGAAACCTACGAAATTACAAGAGAAGACATGAGAAGTACAATTAGGTCCAAAAAGTGATTTAGAGTATATGGCACTGGCACTAAAGTCTATGTCCGCATACTTGAAGTCAGAAACCAGGCATCTGAGGAACTAAGAGATAATGTACAAACCTTCTTCCTGAGGCTCACTTGGAGACAATCCAAGAAATCAAACTCAGATGAGACCAGCATCAAGAATCCTGTGTACAAAATCATCCAATCACCAAAGCCATCAACCCACAGTGACTCTTACACATGTTTTTACTCCAGACCTTTGCCTGTTCCCATAGTAGTTGATGACATCTCCAAAAACATCCAGGTTATGATCAGTTGGTACCAAGAAAAATCACAGAGGAATCTAAGTAATGTCCTCTGTTATCTCAAAGATTCACAAAGGCTGAAAGGGCTTTGTGTCAAGTTCCAATAGTAGTTGACAGCATCTCCAAAGACATTGAGGTTACAAGTTACAACATGTCAGGTCCCTTAGTCACTTGGAAACTACATGAATGATTTCTGTTGTATGTGTGCTCTTAGTTTGGAGCTAACTACTTGTGCACACAAAACTTGTTCACACTGTCTGGCAAAGAATGAATCTTTCTCTAAACCTCTCTAGAGTCTGTACCTGGCTTTTGAAAATCTAAACTCTGTTCCAATGCCCCAAAATACTACTTTGAAAGGACATGCAGGAGAACAATATCTAACTTTTCATTGGCACTCCTCTCCAGCATCACCAGAACCTTGTAGAGAAGCCAACACTAAACAAACGTTCACCTCATTCTAATTGAAACTGACAAAATGGCTTCTTTTCTATGTCAAAGGGAAGACAATAATCTCTTTACAGATGAGCAGAGAAACTGCTACATGTGGACTAATCTTAAAATAAGCTCCACAGAATGAAGATGCACAAGGATAAGTCCTTACCCTTCATCCCTAAGGACCTTTTTGTCAGAGGGAAGGATCTCAGTCATCTGTATAAGCAGTTGCTTAATGTCAAATGGCTTCCCCAAATACCCATCCATTCCATGTGAAAGGCATGTCTCTTGGTATCCTTGAATAGCATGTGCTGTGAGTCCAAGGATTGGAAGCCTGCTCCAACCTTGTCGTTTTTCTACCTCCCTTATGAGTTGAGTTGCTTGCAATCCATCCATGTTTGGCATCTGCAGTTGCAACTGAACAATCAGATCCCTGATCTATGTTCATGCAATAGCATTTAACAACTGAGTCAGATGCAATCCATGCAGTTCATAGACTTGCCAAGGTGTTACATGGATTCAAACCTGAACATCCATGAGAACAAGGTCAAACGCATCATGATTGGATTGAACGGTTTCCAGTGCCAGCTTCCCATCACCAACAATAGTGACTATATGTCCATGCTTCTGTAGTTGACGGATAGCCACTTTCTGGTTTATGGGGTTGTCCTCTGCCAGCAATATCTTGAGTTGTCTGTCTGGGGAATCCTTAGTAGGGGTGACTGCTTTAGGTGGTCTCTTCTGAGATCCTATGAACTTCTGCTCAGTTTGTAGGACATCTTGTGATGTTTCGCCCACGCTTGGTGACAAATTACGAACTAAACTAGCACCATTTGGTGCAACCTTGCTCACTAAATCACTTGAACTTGGAACCTCTGTACAATCTGATAACCCTGAGGTCCCCTCTGGATGTTTATCAGAACCTAGCAAGAACCCTTCACGTTTCCCCTCCAATATATCAATAACAAAATCCTCCATTTGCACAGAGACAGGATTCTTTGGTGGAACCTCCTGATCCTGTGAGGGAGGTGAAGAAGCGTTAGCTTGATTTCCTGGTGGTGCTGGAGCCATGCTCCTCAATTTTTCCAATATAAACACATCCGTGGGCTTCTGTGGGATTTCAGCAGGATGGGACAGATTATGCAGTTGTGAGCTGTTCAGTAATGTAGCTCCAGAGGTTTCATGAACTGCCACTTGCCCAGTCAGATTCCTCACTCTCTGTTCCGGCTTTGGACTCTTGGGCAGTTTACTGCCTCCAGCTCTTGCTGAACTAGGGCGTTCACTATCACGTTTTCTCGACACTGTCCCAACTGAAACCAACCCAGCTGGCCTTGATACCCTGCCTGCTGAGATCCCCTCTTCTTTGTTATGCAACAACTCCCAGTCAGAGAATGCCTTCTGTCGAAACAAGCCACTCCCTACTTGGATTACTCCAAGAGTTGTTCTGAGTGACTCATCTCCTGGTGAGGCACCATTTCCAGGTACCCCAGTTGAGTCAGAGTCAAACAAATCCTCTCCATTTGAGTATTCTTTATTGTAAGCCAAATGAGCTGGCAAGCTGAACTTTACTCCTCTTAGTAAGACACCTAGGGAGTAGGCACGCCTGTGCAACAAAAGGCCACTTTTGACAGATGCCTTGGAAAGTGGCCAATTTTCCACAGAAGAAAATCTCAAAGGACGTCGAGTGAAATGATCAGAAGTTGCAGAGGCCTCTTTATCACTTAGAGGAAAGGGCAGCTTGAAAACAAAAGTACTGCCCTTACCCACCACACTGTCAGCCCAGATTTTGCCACCTAAAAGCTCAACAAACCTGCACAAAATTCACTGGCTCTTCTTCAGTTCTACATTGAAAGCAACGGTACTAGAACTGGATGGCAAAAGCCAATTGAGACTGAATAAGTGGAAGGACCTCTCAACATCCTGAGGGGTTAATCCTCTCAAACACAAATTAACCAGTAGAGTCTTGAAGGGTCCAAGGGCAATAACAGTGCATATCCAGTTGGAACGTGTCTGGGCCATGGAACTCCACTTGTATATAAATATTGTCCAATCACCACTACTCTCATCCAAAAGAGACAGGGCCATGCAGGCCCTGTACTGCTACTATTGCCTCCAAAGCACTATCAAGGAACTCTTCAATTCATATGATACTGCTGTACCTGAGCGGCTGAAGTACCTAAAGGGTTCTGGCTACAAATACATGACAACTACTAGGGTTTGTACATGCAAGCCTGAAGTTCAGCACTGTCTGTTTATTCCCTTTAGTGATCTAACTGCAACTCAGAAGACAATAAACAATTATGTGGAATACACCTCCCATCACAGGTCCAAGATTGTACCTTTGCACAATGCACAGCCCAAGTCCTGTGCCTCCGTAAAGTCGTGACGTTGAGGGGTCACCCTGTGTAAAAGCATTGAACATATCCTCCAACTTGTCCTTCGTGATTCCAATACCTGTGTCCTTCACCTCAAATTCAATTTGAACAGGTTGGGAGTGAGGCAGTTCAGAAGAACTTTCCTCACGCTCCTCAATCTCTGTCACAGGAGCTATTTTTGATGACCCAGACTCTTCAACATTATCATACACTTTGGCTGGTATCTCCTTGTCAGGTTCAACTTTGAAGTAGGCACCTGGCCAACTTGACCAACTGCGTAACTTGGCAAAAGTAGTAGGTTGCTTGACAGGCTGTGAAGACAAAAGTGGCAATCGTACACTGTCTTCTTCTAGCACCAAACTTGTCCTGAAAGATACCATACTAGCATCGGTAGCTGGCTCCTTAGATTTCGGAAGAGCCACACGGACTGTGACTTTGCCTTGGTTTGTGAATTTCAGTGCATTGCCCACTGCACACATAACAAGTTCTTAAGAAACAACCTTCTCAACTCCACTTAACAACCACTACAATGGATTATCCAATGAAAACCATTATGCCAGGATTAGCCCCTGCAGGTTGGAAAACCCTCACCACAGGTCAATCAGGAAAAAAGTTCACTCAGAGATCCAGCTTCTCTCATCCTACTTTACTTGGCAGGATGTGGCAAAACGAAGGCCACATCAAAAGGTACAGGCTACAACAGTTGGAGTCTTGCAAATATGCACCTCCTAACGAACCCAACTACATGCACTATGTTCAAATTTCAATCTCTGCAAATTTCAAAGGGTGCATCAGCACACCGAGTCTTTGTGGCTCTATGCTAAGCTAATCTGCTGTAGATTGATACATTCACTTTTAACCATCATAGAGGAATGCTCCCACCATAGAAAGAATACAGTAGATAGCGAACGTACCAAGGTTGAGAAGACACTGTTGGAGCTTCCCTGCATCTCCAATGAGGAGATCTGGCACACCCCCCTCAACTTCCCACAGAAGCTGTAGTCCCCGATCTTGTGCCCGTGTCTGAAGCATACGGAGTGTACTGGAGACCAATCTGCGAATGCTGAAAGGCACCTTTTCAATTTCTAAACGACCTGCCTCAATTTTGGTCAGGTCCAACACACTGTTGATAATATGCAGCAGAAGGTCTGCACATTCTTTCAAAGAAATGAGACTCTCTTTCTGGTCTGAAGTGAGCTTAGATTCCAGCAGCAGAGTGGTCAGTCCAAGTATCCCATGGATTGGAGTCCTGCATTACAAGCAAAACACAAGTGCAACATCTTTTAGATCTCAGGGAAAATTCCATAGCTTTTACATTCACATTCACATGCAAGCACATTGAAAACTGGCAGATATGGATTCTGAGGTCACCAATTGGGACTGTGACTACAGAATTCAAAAAAGGATGCAAGAAAGAGGTTTCTCCTATGTGAAGTTTGTTCAGTTCAAAGGTAATAAATAAGAGACCTGATCTCATGGCTCATGTTGGCAAGAAATTCTGATTTTGCATGGTTGGCATGCTCTGCACTTTTCTGTGACACCTGCAGTTCTTCATTGGCCTTGACAAGCTCCTTAGTTCGCTCCTTGACAGTTTTCTCCAGATCCTCATTGGTTCTATTTAAGTCTCTTGTCAGCTGGTTCTTCTCCTTTACAGCAGCAGCAAGCACAATGCCCACAAGCCCCATAACTGATGTAAAAAGCTCAATCTGTATCACTAAACTTGGAGATGCTCTACTTTTAGGGGCTCCAGCCATGTAGTAGAGCGAACTATCCCGGTGGATGGTTCCCAGTGCACAAAATAATGAACTCACAGCCACAATTAAGGACCACCCCACTCGATTGAATTGAAAGGCAGCAGAAATAATCAATGGAAACAACAAATATGGCAATGGTCGGATGAAGGTCCTGACTGAAAACAGAAACACCAATATAAGAAACCCCAATGTGACACTCCAGAGAGCAACAGCTTTTATACTGCTCTTCATAGTTGGCCTTGTAAATGGCAAATGCAATGGGCCCAGAGCCATCAAATGTATCACTGCTGGTGAAACAGTGAGCATTGCAGCAAGGACCCCAAGCCACCATGTCGCCCAATAGCGGAAGAAATAGGTCCACTCCACCATTCTCGTACAACATTCAGCAACAGCAATGAGAGTTTCAAATACTAGAGAGGTACAAAACACGATAATGATGTACCAGAACGCTTGGCCCACATTGTCAAAGGTTGGAACCTTCTTCCTTGGATTTTTACTAGGGCACAACAGCTTCTTTATAAACCAGGCTCCGATCTGCAACTCACAAGTTCCAATCAGTGCAAAGAGGAGAACCGCAAAAATGCGAGCTCGTCCTAATGATTCAGGTGCCCGTATCCCCATGTAGACTCTGGAAAAGTATAATCCGACAAAGTTGCCCAGTGCCACTGAGCCCTGGTGATTGGCTGCAATTGCCATGCCCATAGCTCGTGGCAAGTAGAGAGGGAAGACCACAGTGTGTGTAAAGTGTTCTTGCAAGTCCTTTGTTGACATCTCATAGACCAGTATGCCATTGATACATATGAAGGCAGCCTCAATCAAATTCATCAAAAGTAAGGCTCTGTAAGCATTACCATCCCGGCGTTTACCCTTGAATCTTGGGCTTGAGAAACAAAAATCTTGGACCTGCTTCACAACTCGTCTAACTGAGGGGGGATTTCCACCTTCCTCAGCTTCTGTGGCTTCTTCATCTTCATGGCTGTGCGATCTGCCACATAAGAGCACCATCTTTTCTTTCTGTCTCTCTCTCAATCCAACCAGCCACTTGAATGCTTAGCGTTCAGCTGCCAATTCGTCCAGAGATGGGAGGTGGAGCTTGCTCCAAATCAACCACACGACGACCACACAGGAGCAATTGTTAGGAAGCTCGTCTTGCTTGTTGTGGATGATTTGCTACAACTTCCAGATGTTGATATCATCAGATGCATCAAAGCCCGAGAGCTCTTAGGGACGAAATTCATGCTAGGTCGATTTATGACAGCATGCACGAGCCGCCCGAGATTTATAAACTCAAGCAGAGCTAGCTCAACAACAGCTCTGATGATCCTCAGGAGGCTGCGGGGTCCGGCCCCCCTGTAGGCGCCAATTTCCCTCGCCTACAAAGGAAGAGGCGCCTACAAAACCGTTCTCCTTGATCTCATCCTTCCCCTACTCTCGTTCCCTTCCCGACTGGTCTCTGTAGTGACCTAAAACACCCCATGAACCACCTTGGTTCCTGCATGCCCCTTGAAGAAGCTTGGACTGGTGATTAACGAGTGACACCCAAGGATTACCCATCTCGACATGTTTACGATTGCTGTGCAATCACGGAGTTCATGTCAACGTCTCTCTCGCCGATCCATGGGTACTACTACGATTGCCTACTGCTGCAAACAGCCATGCACGCCTGGCCATTTGGTTCGGGAAAAACGTGGTTAACGAGGAGAACCCAGTCACCAGTGAAGCTCGCAGTCACCACAAAGCGCGACACGTATCCGTGGTCGACGCATCCCTAGCTCAAACCTCCTCCCCCATCACCTTCTGTACTCTAGATGCACGAGAGGAGTTGACCTGGATTCGTACCCACCACAGGACGAAAAGAAGCCCATCAGAGTAAAGAAACTGCCCAAATTCCCAAGCCTCGCGACATGTTTAGGGAAGAGATGCATGTGTCTGGTCCTCAACCCACCGCCGCTGCCGCCGCCGCCGCCGACGCCTCCTGCGAGGAAAGCACACACCCACCCGCCCGCCCACCCACATGACATTTTCAGAATCACCCAAAACAAACCGGTGCCAAGAAAACGAAAAAGAAACAGAACAGAGAAAAATTGCACGAGAAAGAGCCTCCAGACCTGAAATTTGCCTCAAAACACGCCCACAAGAAGAGCTTGGAAGATGGTGGTAGAAAGATAGAGCAACAAAGCTTTTGTCGCCAGCGAGAATTTCAACATCCGAGCAGGCAGCCAGACCATGTAACAGCAAGGAGGAGGAGGAGGAGGAAAAAGAAGAAGGGGAGATCCAAAGATCCAAAAAGCAAACAAACAAACAAACAAACAAATTAGCTTAGCTACTACATATATTGAGCAAGGCAAAACCCTAAATCCTATATATTGATACCCACACACCCAAATCTACCTACCATCTGCTAATTTGGTGAAGTAAAACTTGCTAAACTGTTATTTTAAGTGAAACAAACAAACAAGAAAAACATGTGTGATCTTTTGAGCCTTGTTGAGTTTTTTAGTTTGTAAGTTCCACAGAACTTGAACTTTTTAAAAAATCATCTTTCAACCACCAACAGCAGCATCATTGTAAAGTAAGGAAATTGTATTGGAAGGATTGTAATGATCTCATGAAATCAAAAGCAAAGAATGATCTAATCTAATCTAATCTAATCTAATCCAAAGCAAAAAATTGAATTAAACATCATATCTTTCAACTACCAACCAACCAACAGCATCTTGTAAGGTAAATGTAAGAAGTATGGCCAAGAAGTAGGTATATTGCAATGATCTGAAGAAATCAAAGCAAAGAATGATCTAACCAAATCAAAAGAAATCTGTGTTATTTGCTTTGATTTGACTAAAGATAGACTGACAACTAGCCCACTTACCTATTTTTCAAGGAAACTGAAAATCTGTTATGGTTTTTCATTTGGGTAAAATATTTGATTCTATTTTTTTTGACTCCCCCATCACAATCTTTAGATGGAAATTTATGCTTTCCTTTTTTGACATTACCAAAATCTAAACCCCTAGCTTTTCATCAGCAGCATGTCAGCATTATCAGATCTTGAGTAGAGTTTTTATTTTGTTCACTCTGTTTCCAAACAATTCCTTTCCAAATTCTGCACATGTTATTTGTTAGTAACCAAACCAGTTTTCAGATCTTATTCTTGTAAATAAAATTTAAAAGTATTTTCTTCCTTTCAGTGGTGGGCCTTTGGGTAATTATCCCACTGAACCTCTATTATGCAGAAATGCTACTTTTGGACAAAACAGCCCAGAATATCCCATATGTTTTTATTAATATTTTTTTGGAAAAAAAAAAAATCATTAACCCTGAAAGGTTCAATCAACTTGATCTGGGAATGGGGTCTGAGGATTGAGGCACTTGTATTTTTAGTTCTTTCCCCAGAAAATGGACAACATGTGAAGATTGTAGCCTATTTTGAGCTTGCCCAGTGTGTGAGACCCTGTGGGCAGGTCACAAAATTGAAACTACAGGCTGCTGACTCCTTCTGTCCACAGAGTTCATCTATATGTCAAGCTGCTTGGGGTCTTCACAATATGCAGTCCTTCAAAAAAAATTGTTGGTCCTATCAAAATGGAATGTTGGGTTACAATTGGAAATTTTCAGCCTTGCCCCTCCTAGTTAACCATGGATGTATCTTGGTCATCAATTCTCAATCTTTTTTCCAGTTGAATCATCATCCAATTTGCATGCAATCTTTGTGTGAGGTTTGCACAGATCTTAGCACACATCTCCCACTAAATGTATCAGGCCCTTTTTCCAATAAAAGATCTAGGCAGTTGACCTGAGGTTAGCTTAGGGCTCCTTAAAATTTGTATCTAACATTAAAGTTGTCCTTAAAGTTACCCTGTTTTTGGGCCTTAGTTTGAACCTCTACACCTGTTTCATCCCCAATTTGAGTGGCATCCATGAAATGAGAACAAAACTGGGTACCTTCGTTTCATGAAACTGGGTATCAGTTGAGAATATTTGCAGGATTTAATGAAGGATGTGAGACAGCTGTCAAGGCACAGGTAAGGCAAATGCAAAACTGGGACTGAAACTCCCCCCCCCAAAGACCAATTTAGGTCCCTAACAAAGCTTCAAGGGTGTTAGGGCAATGCTTGAACACAAACACAAGACCAATACTGTCCCTAACAAAAGCTTCAAGGGCGATAGGGGTTTAGGGTTTAGGGTACCAGGGCTTGAAACCAATAAATAGGTTAAGACTAATTTCATCTGTAACAAAGGTTTTGAGATACTAGGAAAACACTTTCAAGGGCTTGAAACACAATGAAACAAGTGAGATCAACCCATCTCTATTTAGATCCTTGACAAAGTTTGGAGCTTTTAAGAAGCACTCTCAATCCTTGAAATCAGTCCAATATTTCCTTAACAAACTTTTGACAAAGGTTTTTGGGAGAGAGACCTTTTCATGGATGTATTGATGGTGCTCTCGAAATAGACTAGGAAATTTCTACCAAGTGCTTTATGTTGAGGGAAAGACTAAATTCAAGAATGAAAAGTGTAGGGTAACACCCTTGGAGCATGGCATTCCTAAACTAACCACTTGCTCCATAACACCCTTGGAGCACAGCATTTCTAAACTTATCACTTGGTCCATGAATGCCTTGCTGTAGAGGTGCATTACCAAAAGTAAAAACTATTGTTGCCCAGTTCTTGATTTGAAGAAGAACTTTGGTCCAAATTTGAATTTTAAATTGTTTATCAAGGTACCTTTAATCTGGTCTTGAGTTCAGCATTTTGGAGTTCTAAAACCTCTGGTTTCAATTTTTAAAAATTGAAGCATGGAGTAATTTAAAATTACATTTAGTTCCATCTTCATTACACACTTCTTTTTTTTTAATTTAATTTTTTGTGTAGTATTAGTTTGTTCAATTAGTCCTCACAATCCAAGATAGAGATATGTAATGTTAATTAACAAATAAAAATAGAATACTTGCCTAAAAGTAGGTTCATGTTCTTTACTTTTTCGAAAAGTTGTATTTATCTACATAGAGAACTTGAACATGTTTTAAAAGGTTCAAGTTTCAATTCATTTGTTAAAAAAATCAATTACCCAATTTAGTTCCACTTGTGATTGTAGCAAAACACCAAACTATAATTTTGGATATATCATAGTACCTTTACAATTTTGCCAACAAGATTTTGCCAACAAGCTACTAAATATTTAATTAAATTTGAAATCTTAACTTCGGCACTTGGTTTTGTAATTTTGAAATTTTTGATAGATAATGGTTATAAGAAATAATAAACAGAACCTTATCACATTTATGGAATAGTTTAGTGTGTTTCAGTTGTCTCATTTATGTGTCATGAGAAGGCTGTGGTTCAAATCCTAACAATTGAGGTTTTTGATTTATCAAAATTTCGACATAAATAATAAATAAAATTTCAAAAGTTTGGCCAAAAAAAAAATTAATGCCAAAATGGTAAAGGTACTATAGTACTAAAAACCTAAAACTTGGACCTAAAGTTGTTTAAAACCAAAAACTTGCCAATATTGGATAAAACCTTGTCTATGATACCCATTAAATATCATGAGAAAAAAGGTAGGTGCTTTTCACGAGGGAGCATTTCAATTTTTGAAACACCCCCCTCTTGTTAATGAAAATATCTTTTCTATAAGGTTATTCCTAAACACACTAAAAAATAATTATCATAGATTTTTCAAATGAAAAATAATACAAAAAAAAAAAAACCACATTTTTCAACTAACTTAAGTGGGTTGTATAAAATTTTGCACCGTGAAGGGCCAAGGTCTATGTGGCAAGCCTATTAAGGCAAGTGACATTTGTTGAAAGCAACCAAGCATAAGGTAACCAAACCTTAAATGGATAATTTAATGCAATCTGATAGCAAGTGATAGAAGCTTGATATGAAAAAAAAATCATGTTATTAACAAATGAAAATGTACTAAAATAGAAATGGAATTCTAATTTAGGTTTTAAGGGGGAGCACATAGCTAGAGCCCATGATGTGATGATAAAAAAATACAAGTTTGTGCGTACAAATCTAACAATGTTTTTGACATGAGGTGTGTCACCTCATCACACAAAATGTGCACTTAGTTATCCCCATTGTGTTTTCATGAAGTTTAATTAAAAATAACCAACTAAGATAGATGCTTTCGTTGGATGTATGATCTAGACATAGACACAAAAAATTCAATCAAATGTAGACAAAACTGAGTGGAAATTAATTCAAGATGTGCAACCCCACTAATGATCATCATTCTTAAAAACCATCGGTTTCCTATGAATGTTGGTTTCCTTTGAACATCAACAATAGTTTCATCATTATTCTATAAAAGTTGAGTTCAAGATTCCTTGAGCTATATGGAACCATCTTGGTTGAACCAAAGCAATGTGCAATGCATTTTTCCCTTCTCATCACACCTTTTGTTTATCAATTGTGAATTTTATATTGTATTTGTAGGTTTATCAATTGTGAGTTTTATATTGTATTTGCAAATTGTGGATGTAACCCACATAATGGAGCACAATATGTAGCCATTGGTAGAAGTAGATTAAATTATAATTATGACATGCAATGCGTTACCTTGTTCAACACATCATTTAGAGATCCATTGTTCATAAAAAAATTATTCAATGCCTTTTCTTCAACCAAATTCATTTCACAATTGCCTTCTCCTTTTTAATAACTCTCACCAATTTTGATTCAAACATATGTGTTTTCTAGTGATCCCAATCTTGGGTTGTCGCTTCTTTTTTCACCATTTTCTACTTCAGTACAATTATGTATTGTATGGATTGGAGGTCATCATGATGTTTTTAATGTAATCAATCAATGGTTTTTTTTGTTGAGATTCAACAAGTGGATATAAGTACAACCTTTGTTAGAATTTTAAAGCAATTTAATTTAGGATTGGGGTTACTTTTGAATATGTAAAAGCTTGGGAGTGAATCGCTTACTACATTGATGCATGATAACATAAATTATCATTCTTGCTCATTTGATGTGATGAATGTTTTGATTTAGAGCTTGTTCATGTTAGAACAAGTGTGCCCCCATTTCACCCAACTTGCATGTGTGGTATTCATCACAATTCCATAATTGGAATGGTATGTCCTTGTGAATGTTATAAACATATAATATATTCTTATAAAAAAATCAACATTTGCTAACCAAAGCCCTTTTGCACACCCTATCTATAAACCTTGAACAACTTTCAAGGACTAGTTGGGATTGTGCTTCCTAGACCATCTTAACCATCCCCACCCTCAAATCCCACTATCGGAAGGTGTCAACCTATGTAATTTTGACAACTTTTCATTGTAGTTGTGTGAGAGTGATCAAATGCACAAGGGCTTGCATTTTTTTCACATGTTCAACTAGTGTGGTCTCCTATTCTTTTTTAAGACCCTCACTTCCCCTATTTTTTTGAGAATGTGTAATGCCATATGGGTGATTTCATAGTGATGTGACAAGCACACCTTAGGTCCGGCTTGCAATTTGGATATTGTAGGTAGCTTCAATGCTTTCCATTGCAAATTTCAAGGATGCATAATCTTAGTTGCCATTTTTTTCATGATTTTCCTTTGTTGCCTAACTTGACTTTCAAGGTTTTCATTGCCTAAAGCTCCGCCTTCTACATGACCCTTAACCCTAGTGTGTGGTTGTCAATCAACATCAACATAATCTTGTCTGCCTACTCAATTTCATTTTAGGTGGCTAGGTTTTAGGTGTGCCTTTTCATAACCATCACAAGTGTAAGTTTGTGTGCTTGGGTTTGATCACATTTGGTTGGCCTCTTTTGTCTATCCAACCTTTTTTATCTTGTTCATATAGGTGTTATTGGTGTTTGATACTCAAAGTTGATAGGTGGAGGGAATTCTCTAGGTTGTGCATAATCCCACCCTTATTTGTAAATTAAATTGTAATCAAAATTGTCACTAGTTATAACATCTTGCTCTTCTTGTTGTTTTGTGTGAACACCATTCTCCTTGTCTTGCCTTGTGTGAGAAAACAACCTCCACACTTGGTTTTCTTGCACAATGTGACTCATGTTGTCAAATTTATCTTGGAAAGTTCAAATCAAACAACCTCTCTTGCACCTAAAATGGTCACCATGTATGTCTTCGTATCTCATTTCCTATGTTGAAGAAAGTCATAGATTATATGTAACATGTTCATATAGCAATGGATCTTCACCACCTAGCAACCCTTTCTTGCATACCTAGTGATTCAAGATTAATTGCATGGTGTTGTAAGAACAATCAAACAACCACCAATTTGCCCTTTGGATATGCATAAAATGTTGATTTTGACTTGCACTATATGACTAAACTCATTGTTAATGGATGTGATTAAATCTCTAATCTTGTTCTTAACATAATAAAATGTGGTTGGGATTAATCCTTTTTGTGTTACCTTTAAACCATGTCATTTAAAGGTTTAATTTTGAACAAGTTTGAGCGCAAATGTGGGTGCCTGAATAAGGGCACCATCCATAATCATGAACCTAGCAATAACCCTCAATGCATGAACCCAACCATTTTGAGAAGTTATTGAAAATTTTAAAAATCATTAAAAATTATCAAGAAATTTGGGCATGGTTTTGGTATTGTTGAAAAGCCCTCAATGAATAGGATTTTATGACAATGACTTAGAAAAAAAAAATTAGACCTATAGAGCGGGACATATTGAATTTTGAGTAGCTTTTGTCATAAAAAATTCAAATAAATTACAAAAAATTATTTTGAAAGGAAAAATTAGTTTTTTGAGCCCTTGACACTAGCTACACACTAGTAGATGTGTGTATACAAATGATATAACTCAAAATTAAATGGCATGATGAATAGTTGGGTGCATGTGAAACCCAGCAACAACCCAAAACCATGTATCATTTATTTAGTTTGCTAAAGAAGAAAAATGACCTACAACCTAACTAAATAATAAGAGCTCTATCTATTAATGAAGGTATTTTGTTTGTTTTGTATTTTTGTTACATTGAGATCTCCTAGACCATGGTGACCCCCATTGCACACTTGGTATTGTTGGAGAGCCCTCAATGAGGAGGGGTGCACCAAGGTGACTTCATAATGTTCATGCAAGAGTGATTGAATATTGAACAATTTTGTCATTAAAATTTCAAGAAAATCAAATCAAAAAAATTAAGAGAAATTTGGGTGCATTCTTCATATTGTTCAAAAATTCTCAATGAGGAGAATTGAATTCTATTGAGGTGATTTTCATAATTTGTAGACCTAAGGTACATGAGATATTGAATTTTGAATCATTTTGTAATTAAGAATCCAACTGAATTGCAAAAGACTGATTTTGAAAATAGAAATTAGTTGCGTAATGAGGTCACACTTGGCTAATGGCACAAGTTGCACTAGTTTCAATGAACTATGGGGGTAACGAACATTCTTTGCTTCAAAATACCTACTCTTCTACTCTCATAGTTGATCAATTGCACACAAAGGTACACAACGATAAAGTTTGTACGTGGTGGGAGTGTCCATGACCATTCTAAAAAGTGAATTTGTTGCGATGGCCCAATCAAATTTAGCACATTTGAGTTGTCACCATATGAATAGATTTAAAATCGGGAACGTTGTATGCACCCACAAACTACCTATTAAAATAAATGATTTTTGAGTAATTCATTGAGTGGGTGGAAGTGAGCCCATACACGTCAACATGCAAGTAATATTGGCAAAAACAAGCATTCAAATGATCAAATTTGAGAAAAGGAAAAAAAAAGGAAAAAAGGTACCACATTGGAAAAAGAATGCACATGTGCATCACTTGATGTACATTATTTTCATGTGTCATCACACTATAGGTTGTTGAGGAGACCCGAAATTCTGACAAAAAAAAAAGAAAAAAAAGAGGAGCACTTGAACCCTAAACCCTAAACCCACAACCAAGAAAGATCTACTTCCTAAAGGATGCCAAAGTAAGCCCCATTTGGGGGAATCCAATATAACCCTCCCCTCAACGCCTCCCCAAGGGATCCAATTGTTGTGGGAATGTGAGCCAGGTGATGATGACCATGTCATGGTTTTGTAGCCCTTGATATCGGGCCCCAGCTTGTCACGTGACTGACCGACGGGTAACAGCATGATCGACACCACCACCCCTTGTGCTATTACCAATGTACTGTTGGGCCTCGTTTTCGTAATATAAACAGAACTTGGGATTAGCAAGAGGATGCGGTGTCATTGTGTTCAAATGGTCCGGTCCGTGCACAAAATGCACAAATAAAATATCCTTTGGATCAACACTTTGTCCATATCTAATTATGTCCTTGTTTCTTTGAGAATGCTTGCTTGCTCTATTTTCCATTTTTCTGTGTGTGTCCTGTTCAAGTGACCTTGAATAAGTACCCCCAAGTTTATAATGGGGGTATTAACCCAGGCCAAAAAAAAATGGTGACGAACAGTTTCGGAAATAGAATTTTCATGCAGCCAATTGGGGGGGGGGGGAAGGGGATTAGGGGGATTTTTTTTCATTTTTCTTTTGTTCCCAACAAGTTCCCAATATGTTCCCTAGGTTCTCAATGTGTTCCCCAAGGTGTTCCTAGTAGCTTTTCGCTTTAATCCCATATGTTTTGCACAAAGTCCTCCCCTTCTCACCTATGTAGTTGGGCCAAAGGGAGGTGTCACTTCATCTTTGCATAGAATCTTCTATTTTGGGGCACTTCTATAGTTTCAACTTTTTTTTTCTTTTGTGATGGGCCAATCAAATTGGCTCATTGCAAAACAAAAAAAAGTTGTACTTGTGAGGCACCCCCAACTAATTAAATATGCAACAGCATAAATAAGGTGTTCTTAGGAAGAGCTACTCTAGTCTAGGCCAAAAATAGTGGCAGCCAATTTTAGGAATAGAATTTCCATGCAACCAATAAAGTTGTGTTATGGAGTGAAGGGGGCCCTCCCTTTTTTATTCTTTCTGAATATCTTGGGTCTCTTTCCCTCACTCAAAACTTGCTGTCTAAACAGGTCAGGGTTTTTTTGAAGGAAAATGTGAGTGATGTGAAGGTGATAAGGTACTTGCTTTCCAAGGAAAATTCCCAGAAAGGGCAGCTTCTAGCAGCGTTGGCAGTCTTCAATAGGGAAGAGACTATGTGTGGTGTAGTTCTGTTGCAACTCCATTCGATGTTCCTTCTTTGTGCCTTTCTTTGCTCTTTGCATTTTCCTCCTTTGTTCTCACTTTTGCAACAATGGGGCCACGCTCAACTTTTCCACCATCAGAAAACCAGGCAAAACCATTTTTTTCACACAGGATATTTCTCGGTTGAAAAAAAAGGAAAAGAAAAAGGCTGAATGCTTTTGGGGCCACCATAAACTAGCATCTAAACTGGTTGGTACCTTCATCTTGAGTGCTTTAACCTTGAATTAAATGTTATTTTTGGACCCGACAAACCCTGATTATGTGACATCGTCTATCTATGAAGCAAGGTAGTTTGTTTTGTTTTGTTTGTCACATCAGATCTCTCCTAAACCATGGTGTTTCATGTTGGGTTCCTTGTATCTTTGGAAAGCTCTTATGAGTACAGGCACACTGACTTGGTTTGAGACTGTTTGGAGCTCCGGTGTATAAGCTATTGACTATTGAACCATTTTCTCAATGAAATTTTTAAAAAATTGAAATTAAAAATTGTATTGGAATTTTGGGGGCTTTCTTGGTGTTGTTGAAAAGCCCTCAGTGAGTCAGATCTAATTGAGTTTATTTCACAATTTTCAGAGTTAAGGTGTGAAAGATATTGATTCGTGAGTGGATTTTGTTGCTGGAAATTTAAAAAAATTGCAAAAATTGAGTCTGGAAAGAAAGATCAGTTAAGCCCTCAATGTGTTCACACTTGGGTCAATGGCATAGGCTATATACTAGTATTTATAATGTTTAGAAGAAACTATTAAAAAAAACATTTGGGGTGTATTTGAGGTTTACGGCAGTAACAGTGTGGGGCTGGTTCACACAAGGACTGCTCTTGGTACCTCTTTACTAACTGCAGTAAACCTCCTCAAAATTTCTCATGGCTGAGGACCTACACCAACCAAAACCATTTATTTATAGAATAGAAGGAATAAAAAAGTCCATGAAACAAGAAGTTGCATTTCTAAACTTGTATTATGAATCATGATGTTTGTGAAAAAAATGGTAACTCAGATGCCTATTTAACTGAGCCCCTTAAGACCATGCCCTGCAATAGCACATCCAGTGTGCATTGTTTAGTTTCTCCCCCCATCTGCACACCCATGAGCCTGAAAAGATTGTACTCTACAAAGTGAGAGACTATTTAACTCTCCCCACCTGGGCCAATCATTGCAGTTTGTTAATGAGAAATGGTCATTTATTGCTCAGAAACACTCATTTCCTGCTACATCTGCTCTTGCAGGGAACTGCGAATGTGTGCGTGTTTACCAACCCAAAGTGTTTTTTTTGGGTACATCTTCATTCAAAAAGTATTGTACGGTCCAATTTTCCTGCTGCCATTGGGCATGCTCTGAGGTCAATGCTTTAGTCATATGGGTTTGAGACAAAAATATTGGTTGAAATGTTTAAAGTGCGTATATTGGATTAGGTAACTGGCAAGAGCATGATGCAGGTTATTATGAATAGTCAAGGCATGCAACGCATGGTAATCAACATGCTCGAGCTAGTTACTGGGCATAATTGATGACATAGGAGCATTGAGCTTATGAGTTATGGGACACAAAAGAATGTGAATTATGAGGTTCAGTGGACCAATCATCAGGAATGTGCCAAAAGGAATTAAGAAAAAGTACAAAAATATGTGATATAACTGGGGAGCTCTCATCCAACGTTGTGCTGCCACATTTATGAGACAATCCTTAGAATCAACTCTGTTTGAAATGGACACTAAAGTTATCTATCCTTGAGTTTCCTTGTGAAAACTGAGGACAACAATCAAAATGCAAGATCAGACTGCACCAGGATTTGAGTTTTTTCTTTTTTTTCTATGTTTTGGGAGATACCTAAAGACCTATCTAGGTTATGGGATATCTAAGGGCTACTAAAGGTTACATAAAATTTACCTAGGAGTTTAGCTAGGGATTTTGGAGGTTAAGGGATATTTAAGTGCCTACTTAACAAATTACTTAGGATCAATTCATTTATCTAGATCTTATGTAACTTTTTAAATAATCCTTAGGTGTATCCCCTAACTTAGGTAGGTCCTTAGGTAGCTGTTATATAACATCCTAAATAATCCCCATATAACTCCTTATGTAGACTTTTGATAACTCTTTTTTTTAGATAGTCCCTCGGTAGACTCTAACATAGGTAATTTCCTTAGTAGCTTCAAGAGGTAGACCATAGCTAACCCCTACATGAGTCCTTACTCCTAACTAGTTTAAGGGGAAAACAGTGACAATCAAGTGTACTTTGCATGCAGCCAATGAGATAGTTAAACATTCATCAAGAAGGCCCATCTTTTTTCCTTGGGGGCAGGGAGGGTGTGGGCATAAATTTTTTTAAATTTTTGTGCTCCTAGTGTGTTTCCACCTGTTCTCAATGATGTTCCCCAAGTTCTCAATGGTGTTCCCAATAGAACCATATGGTTTGCCCAAAGTTGTCTGGTTAAATGGGAACCACTACATCTTCACATAGAAACTTCTATATTGGGGAAGTTTCCAAAGTTTCAGTTTAGTTTTTTTCCTTTTTGGTGATGGGTTAATCAAAATGGCTCCTTGTCAAAAAAGGGCCAAAAACATGTGGTAGGTACCCCCAATCTAATTAATTAATAAATAGGAACAACAATAGGTATAATAATGAATAAGTACCCTAGAAATAGTAAAACATTGTCCATCCAGCAGAAGCTGAACAGCAAGCATTATTTACATCATGAAAAAAAAAAAATTGGCCTATTTCTTTCTTTTTGGCAAAAAACTCACCATGTTTTCAACCCACAATTTGAAATTTATCAAAATATTCGCCATATTTAGACAGGATTTCTGAGTGCTGGTCTTTTCAATTTACTGATGGAGCCAAGGTGAGGAGCATCCTTTAGGCAGATTTTGACTTAACTGGCGAGATTATTTCAAGGAACTCTTAAAACTGTAGCCAGTAGACATAAATATGGCTACACCCTCCCCCCCCCCCGCCCACAAAACCAGTATTCTGACTCCTTTTAGGCGAATTTTTTTAATTAAAAAATAATAATTTGTGACAAAATATTTCGCATATTAAACCCTAAATATTAACTAAATATTACCCCCTCACCTGACTTAATATTTCGTTTCACCTTGGTAACCAATTTTGTAAGAAAAAGGTCTCATACATAGGTAGGTAGGTAAGAAATAAGGTAACTACTAGTTAAGTAGATGGTTTACACATAGGTAATGGCTATTTTTATTACCTACCTAATGGCAACCTGCTTGGGAGTTGTTGGTAGGTAGGTAGAGAAAAAAGCAACTGAACTAAAGCATCATGGTTAGCTAAAGAACTGGAACCCAACGGAAAACAGTTTCCTTACCATTCATCCTTCATAGTGCGCTGGTGGTTGCTGATTCACTGAGGCCGAGGAAGTGCCGAGATTGTGGGGGGCACAGTTTTATCCAACCTCTCATAGTAATAATTTATTGATATCCTGAACCCTTTTCAAGTGTCCACCACCACCACCACCACCATGCACACACTTCTGCTTGCTCCTTATTGGGTGTGGAAAATTTGTAGCTGTGAGGGTTGTGTGGTGAACTTGTTGATTACCAGCATCTGGCAAAAACTTAACTAAAGGGGTCCCCCACCTTGCACTGAATGCTGGACACTGCAATATCTTTAAGTGTTTGGTGATAGGGATTTCTACCCTATCACTAGCAGAACAAAATAGTTCCTCATGTTAAGTGACAGACATCTGTTGCACACCTCTTGCCATTTGAATCATTCAATTTGGTAAAGAAACAAAAAAAGTTATGATTTTTCTAAGTAAAAAACCTCTTTTCTCTAGATACAAATCTTA
>Ga0209208_10001524_pt1 | contig 32757 bp, 28 predicted proteins | sample S1TSphfallax_3_FD_187694 | JGI IMG/M metagenome (GOLD analysis project Ga0209208, IMG submission 187694) | Host-associated microbial communities from peat moss isolated from Minnesota, USA - S1T2_Fd - Sphagnum fallax MG (SPAdes) (version 2) | ecosystem: Host-associated > Plants > Peat moss >...
AACATAGTTATTTTAATAACTAGTTATCTTACTGACTTAATTATTATATCAATTATTTACACTACTAACTTAGCTACCTTGTTAATTACATACCATACTGACCTAACCATTGTACTAACTACCCACACTATTAACCTAGCTACCTTGTTAACTACATACCTTACTGACCTAACTATTGTATTAACTATCTACACTATTAACCTAGCTACCATGTTAACTACATACCTTATTGACCTAACCATTGTATTAATTACCTACACTATTAACCTAGCTACCATGTTAACTACGTACCTTACTGACCTAACCATTGTACTAACTACCTACACTACTAACCTAGCTACCATGTTAATTACATATCTTATTGACCTAACCATTGTACTAACTACCTACACTATTAACCTAGCTATCATGTTAACTACATACCTTATTGACCTAACCATTGTACTAACTACCTAAACTACTAACTTAGCTACCATATTAATTACATACATTATTGACTTAACCATTATACTACCTACCTACCCTACTAACCTAGGTACATTACTATTTATCAATCCTATATTCATGATCACCCTATTAACATAAGAACTTTACAAACCTAGTCACCTTGATAAGGTAACTTGTTTTCTATGTATTAACTTGCTTATCTATTTAACTACCTTGCTAGTGTAACTTTCTTCCTACCTACTAACTTGCCTACCTACATGTTTACCTATTCTAACAACCTATTTACCTTGTTCTTTGAACTTCCTTTTTACTTACTAATTTGCCTATTAACCCAACTACTTACCTATATACTTACTTACCTACCTATGCACCCACCTTCCTACCTATCATTATGTTCACATACCTACCTACATTTTTAACATAGCCAAATACCTAATTAATTACCTACTCACTTTTCCCACCCTCAGTCCCCAATCCTACCTATCAATTTATTAAGGTTCGCCTTAATTCATGGATGATGAACATATGTCTCCATATGTAGTTATTATAAATAATTGTTAGTGGAAACAATGTCATAATTATAGCCATTTTGGTTTACTTAATACATATTGTACTAAATTGTTTTTACTTAATTTATTTATGGAATGGACATTATAATGCATCTTTTCATGTAATTATTATAAATATGTACCTATTAGATTATGGTTTAAGTTTAAGGTTGGGACACATAAATTAATTAGCAAGTTTTCCACAAATCTATAATAATTAACCTAAATTAGGTTAAATGGGAGGGGGGGGGGTGGGATTTTAAGGTTTAGACACATGTGAAGTAATACAATTTCATTTTATATCTTTTTCAAAAAGAGTGGAAAAAATTAATTTGGAGATATCACAGAAAGGTAAGATACATTGTTTTTTGTTTTTTACAAAATTTATTTGATTTTTTTTTAAATTAATTTTTTTTGTTTTAGTGAGTAAATGTTTATAGTTTAAAAGCTTTAAATTTTGGTTTCTAAAATTTTCCCTATGTTTTTTAGTTTTGCATCATATAATTTGTATATTTTGTATAGTTTTTTGGGTTTAGGGCATATATCGCTTGGATTTGTTTTTTTAGGGTTCGTATACTTAAGGTTGTAATAGGGCTTATGGACAAATACCATTTGGATTTTTAGGGTTATGCCTTATGATTTATTATTTAGGAATTTGGTTCATATATATCAAAGGTTCATGTTTAGACTTTTGGACTTTGTTCATTGTATTGGTTTTTGATTTTGTTATTTGTTTAGATCTATAACATAATTATGTATATCCTTTGTTTTCATATGTCCCATAGTTGTTAAAGTTCAATATTTCCTAACCCACTTTTGTTTAAATGTAATACCTATATCATATTGTGATAATTCATTAACCATGAAACATAAAAATATTTATTAAATATTTGATTCTTTGTCAATACATCATGAAATTCAAGTTTTCATAATTATTTATTCACCTTATAGTATGATTTAACATATATAAAAATGAACATAATGCGAAATTGGTCACATTGATGATACAACGGGTTAGGGTTTAATGTAAAATTTACTACTTAATGTTAGAATTATGGTTTAGGTTTAGAGTTTAGGGCATATAAATTAATTAACATTTTTTTTACAAGTCTATAATAATAAAAATAAATATAGGGTGCATTTTGGGTGGAACTTTTAAGGCTTAAACATATGTAAAACAATGTAATGTCACTTTATACTTTTTAAAGAAAGTGAAAGAACTTAACTTGGAAATATTACCAAATGGTAATATATATTTTTTTTTGTGTTTCCCTAAATGCAATACCCATATTCAAGTTCATTTCAATATAACCTTTAAATGATTTAGGTAACTTAAAGTGTAGACCAAACCCTAAATGTAATACCCACATGTAAGGTCATTTTGAAATATGTCATGCTCATATGCATGGCCTCATACATGATGGCCAGTTATAAGCATGTTAATAATGCCTTTAGGGTTAATGTATGCTTTTAGGGATAATGTACATTTTTAGGTTACTATACGTTATTAGGTGTTTTAGGGTTATGGCTTGTTTAGTGTTTTAGCTTTGTTAATGACTTTATAAAAGGCTAAACTCTTCCTTTTTCTTGTCAGTTTTTTTTAAATTCCTTTATTAGGGAGAATTTCCTCCATAGTCAGATTGGATTTCTAAATTTTCACGATTTCTAGATACATGAGAATTTTATCTTAGCCTCCTCTTGTGCAATGTATACATATGTGCATGCATTTTTTTTTGGTTGATTAGTTTTACATTTGACTAGTTTTAGTCTTTTTGTTTAGTAGAGTTTACTATGGATTTACACTCTTATGACATCGAACATCATGACACTACACGTCACGACAAATAATTAATATGTAATTTGGGTAGCCTTTCAATGAAAACCAAAGTTTATATGCAATATTTGTATGTGAATTCATTTTAAAATAATCCATAGGTGATTTAGACAACCTTAGGTGAATAATCAACCCTAAATGCAATACCCACATCTAAGGTCACTTCAAAATAAGTGGTTTGGGTACCCAAAACATGTCTATTTATATACCTAAATTAATTTTATGGCAATTAATTATCAAAAATAATGATTTGAATAACTTATCAACATAAAAAATATAATTAAAATAATAAATTAAATATGAAATTATTAATTTGATTTTAAAATCTAAATTCTAATTATTTGAATAATTAACATTTAACCAAATAATCAGTTAATTAATATTAAGAAATAAATGATTGTTTAAATATGATAATCAATCATTTACATTATTTAAAATATATTGTAGTAATTATTTAATTATGACATTATTTATTAATATTTAAATTAGATTATTATGTCATATGAATCCCATAAATATTATAATGGAAACCTATGTGCAAATATTACAAAAGATGTTAAAATTCAACAATTATTTATGGACCTACATGTGGGTATTGTAATGGATGTAAAACAAACCAACAATTATTACGAGACCTATATGCGGGTATTACAATGGTTGTAAAAAAAACCAACAATTATTACTAGACTTATATGTGAGTATTGCATATTTGAAATGGCCTTATCAAAATTATAATAGAAAGGATGTAGGTATTACACAATGTTCATTTTGATCTTTGTAAACCCTAAACAAATTAATGTTACCTATTCATATGGGCCTATCTAAGTTTTGATTCTTACATCTAAAGTATTGAGAAGATTATGAAAAAGAAGAAAAATATGATTAACCATATACCCATCAAATAAATGTGACTAGAAGAAAATATTATATTGATAAAAGATGTACAAATATGGGTGGATCAAAAAATGTTAAAAAATCCAATGAAAAAAAAAGTTGTTTATCAAAGGACCAAAGTTCAAAAATTGGGTAGTCCAAGAAATGAAAAGGTTGAAAAAACCTAGCTAACTATATAAAGTGCAAACCTTAAACCATATCATTATCTACAATCGTGTGTTTAATTTGGTCAGCAATTGTTAGATTTATAGCCCTTGCTACATGACAAACAATGTACAAATGGCAACATTGCATTTCAACCTGAACTACATTTGCAATAAACTTTTCCTTTGTTGTTTCCTGAACCTTATAAACACCCAAAAACCACCAAATTAAACCCTAACACACCTTGATGAAACAAAATTATAAAAAAATAATAAATGTTGATTATTATTGCTTTTTACCTTCCATGAATCATTTTAGATTCATGGAAATCCAATACATCTATCAATTTTTTTGTCCGATTTGTTTTACTAGACTCTTTATCCCAATTTTTGACATCCCATGCCATCTTTAATCGTCGTGCATATATAAAATAGGTGGATCGAATCATTTCTTGTAAATCTTCATCCTTCTCCATCTGTGATGTTGCATTTCGAGGCACACTTCCCACACCCTAGGCATTAAGACCCAACACCTACAATAGTTACTTTGAAGCTAATTTGACCAAAGCTAGTTTTGGGAATGGTGAGCATTTTTTTCCAATAATTTTAGTTTATTCCACTCACATTGTGTTTTGGCACGAGCGTGACTAGTAACCTTTTGATCATTTCGCTTTTGCATTGCCATGGCATTTTTCAAGATGCGAGCATTCATTTTAGCATGATGTTGATGTCAAGGACCTCTTTTAGAAGTTGAAGGCCTCTCAAGTTTGACCTTTTCTGTCACCAAGCCATGGACCTCCTTCAAATGCTTGGTTAACAACCATTTGGCACAATATGTGACAATGAAAGTGCCAACTTTACACTTCCATTTCGACCCAACCTTCCTTGATTCTTTGTCCTTCCAAGCCAAATTAGGTGGACAAGGAGGTGTCAATGGTTAAGAAGCCTGCTTGGTTTCAAGTTCAGACTTAAACTAAAAAATATAAAAAAATAATCATCACTTTGTAATAAAAAAATCTTAACCTGAAAACCTTACACATAAATAATTTTTAAAAAAAGAATGTAAATATTGCAAAACATAAAATCACATAATCAAAAACAACTCTTCCAAACTTTAACTATTTTCAAGTATTGCTATAAAATAATTTTGACAAAAAAAATCCCACACCTTCCATCAAATTATGGAAGGTATGGATATAATTAAAATTTAAAAAAATTATACAATTTTTTTTCATTTAATTTAATGTACGTAAATTCTATAATAATTTAACCCACCAATTTTCAATCAAAATTCTCAATCTATATTGAAATTGATTTCACCATTTTAATTGTAAATTGTCATCATTGTCAACTTTAAGCCACATAGATTGCTTGATTGATCAATTCTCAATCCTAATAGAGCAACATTTTGCTTTTCAAATTTGAATTATGATGAAACAACATTTTGTTCACCAATTGTCTGTTTTGATGAAGCAATTCAATTTTGATGGAGCAACATTTTGTTTACCAATTGTCTATTTTGATGAAGCAACCTTTTGCTTGTGAACTTTCAAATCACCACCACCTTTTTTCAATCTCCTTCCTCTAGCCATTACAACTTTTAACATTAAAAATAACCACCATTTCATTGTTAATTGTCAATTCTAATGAAATAGACCAAAAGGACCAAAGAAAAAGAAAAAGAAAACAAAAAGAAAAGAAAAAAGGAAACCACTTACTGCCATCACTTTCTTCACAACACTACCAACATAGAAGAAGGTGATGAAAGTTGTCATTTTCTTCTTTTTTGTAACACCACCATAAAAGAAGGCAATGGGACCTTGGTGCTATTGCCCTCTTCATTGCAACAGAACCATAAAAGAAGATGACAGCTCATTGTTTTTGTCTTTTTCTTCTCACACACAAAGAAAAAGGCAACAATAGCAGATGTTGTTGCCTTCTTTGTTGTAACAAAACGAAAGAACAAGACAATGACGTTGTAATGTGTCGTCGTTTTCTTCTTCTCAAGCACAAAGAAGAAGGTGATGGTAGCAACAACTGCCATTGCTTTGTTCGTTGCAACAAACTACGGTTGTTTTTTTTGCTACAATAAAACCAAAAAGAAAAAGGCGACGACACCAAGTTGTCACTTTTTTTGTTGCAACAAAACCAAAAAGAAAAAGGTGACGACAATAGTTGCCATTGTGTTCTTCCTTACAACAAATCCCATAAAAGAAGGTGACGGTTGTTTGCTATCGTCACCTTCTTAACTGTAACAAAACCAAAAAGAAGAAGGCGATGACAACTTATTGTTGTCGCCTTCTTCGTTGCAATAGAACCAAAGAAGAAGGTGACGATAGCTTGTTGCCATCGCCTTTTTCGTTGCAACAAAACCAAAAAGAAGAAAGCGATGACAACAGTTATCATCACCTTCTTCATTGCAACAAAAAAAAAAAAAAGGTGACGACATCGTTTTCTTCATTACAACAAAACCAAAGAGATGGGAAGGAGCTTACCTTCAAGCTCCTACTTTGGCCTATTAGTTCTGGGTTTCATTTCAAAAGCTCCTAAGTTTTGACAATGGTGGTTCTTGCTTCCAGCACTGTCGAGCTCTGATGATGGAGTGAATGCAAAATGAGGTGAGTTAGGTAGGAGGGGGAGGTAGGTGGGAGGGAGGTAGGTAGGAGGGACAAACTTTGGGGCAAAGAAGAGGCTGAAAAAACCAAAAACTTTGGGCAAGGGAGGATGTGTTTTTGGTTCATCCCAAAACGACTTGAACGGCCTAATCCTCAACTGGTGCATTGGTACCTGCTGGTTCAGTCCAGCCCAAGAAAGCTATCCACCTGTTCAGTCCAGCCCAAGAAAGCTATCCACCTGTTCAGTCCAGCCCAAGAAAGCTATCCACCTGCTAGAGAGGAGTGATGAATATGATCTGGCAGTTGTTCCCTGTTTTTGATTGGTTAGTCATAATAATTGGTCTAGGTAGTTTGCTATTAGTACTACCACCTATTTGCAATCTCAGTTTCAGTTTTATGGGGACCTGGGTTTCAGGCCCTCGGTATTTGGCTCTGAGGACTTGGGTTTCAGGACCTCGAAAGCTCTCCATCCTACGGTCGTCTTATCTTTTTCCCGTCACTTTTCTCTGCGTCCACCGTCACTTTTCTCTGCGTCCACAGTGACTTTTCTTTGCGTCCAGTGGTCACAGACAGACTGACCGCTCACAGACAGACTGACCAGCGAGCGTTGGTCGAAATTATACAGAGGCCGTCTGTTCGGGCCGGTTCTCCCGTAGAAAATCTGTCTGTCCGTCCGTCCGACTGTCCGGGCCAGTTCCGCCGGCGGATTAAAACGCGGAACTGTCGCGTCACGGACGGACGAACGCACGTAGTGAATTTATATATAAGATATGCCATTTTACTGTAGCTGATTTTTTTGTGAAGAATCTAATCCCATAAAGTCAGCCCCAAAACTAATTAAAAATCACACAATGTGAAAACAACAAGAAGCCTACATAATACATAATTCAGTGGGACTTTCATTACAAATAGCTGGGTCTGCGTACGATAATGTACTTATAATATAATAAATGATGCCAGTTGAAGCTAGTGTGGCCTTGGTCCCCACTTTTATTGGGGAGACAACTGGTTGTCAAGTTTGGATATGTCTTAGATGGATGAGAATAGAAAAACAACACACTCACCCTTATTGTTGACAAGGAAAAGAATTTGCCTTAATTTTATCGTCTTCAACAGTTGTCTCATCATAGTAAAGTATTGTCAACTGTGAATCAACAACCAAGTTCTGCCCCCACAAATATAATAGCGCACGCAGAAAGTCCAAGAACAGTAAACGGGGATCCAGTCAAATACCTAATCTAAATTGAGATCGCCTCTAGGCTCATTCCCCAATACACTCTTCCATATAAAACAGGTATGTACATATGTAAACAATCGAATATGTGAAATGGCTATAAACAACAAACCAGTATTGTGAGTGTACGTGTAAATGGCCACTGTATTATCATGTAAAAATCAGTGGTCTGCATGTAAGAGTGGATGGTGTGTAAGTTTTTTGTTATGCATGTAACTGTAAACTGTGATGTAAACAGTAGTTGAAATTGTCACATTGCAAAAAAAAGTGTTGTGCATGTAATTGTAAATGCCGTGTAAATGGTTGTGTATAACCATCTAAAAATCAGTGCTATGTATAAGAGTAAATGACTGTACATAACCATGTAATTGTACAATTGAAATTTACACTCACACACTACATCACACAATACATCATGGGAGAACTTGACAGCCCTGGAGTCAGTTTAATACATATTCTGAAGATTGGGCCGTCTAGTCTTTGCACACATAATTTGACTTCTTCACTGACAGATCTAGATTTTTTTTGGGTAGGAAAGAAAGAGAGAAGAGAGAGAGAGAGAAGAGAGAATCTGGGGATGGGACTCGGTGGGGAGGGAGAGAGACTCTAGAGAAAAACATTTGGTGGGTAGAGGAGTGGAGGCGGTTTGGAAAGTGCAAAGAAGACTAGGTGATGCAGCGTGCAGCACTACTGAGTCTGTGCATTCTCGGGGATTGAGGGGCATGGATTAGTCTCGAACAGTTTGTAAGAAGATGTGAAGTGGACTAGAGTTGATATGTCTCATGTACAGCTCGTTGGATCGTTAGGGTTTTGTGGACTTTGACAGCTTGCTGCAGATGAAAATAGTCTAGATCACTGCATCAATATAGCTGCAGCATGTAGGCAAGCTGAGTGAATGAGAATATTAATGAGCAGCTCGATGTTTCAACGGGAGTCTGCGAGGCCCATGAGGTTTATGAATAAAGCTGCTTGTCGCAGGCCGGGGTCACAAGCTCATGCTGCTGGAACTTGTTTTAAGGCTAGTAGAAGAGATTCTGGAACGCTAAATATGATGTCGAATGCGCTTTGCAGCTTTCTGCTCTCGGTCTCTCTGGCCTCTAGTCTCAGGCTCTTTGCTGTCTGCGAAGCTTCAGCAGAAGGTCCGAATCCCAACTCTCTACTTTCCTTGGAACTGAGCACTAGTCCAGCTGCTTGTCTTTGAAATGTCGTGACTAGTAATGATCTTTGTTTCCTTCCTTCCGCAATAATTCCTGTTTGTTTATTGAATATAACTAATTTCCTTCGGCCTGCTCCTCTTCTAGATGTCCACGAGGATTTATAACGGATCAAATACATTTGCTAATTAAGTCCAGCTGCTTTGTTGTTGCTGTTTTGGCCGGCTCTGCAATCTTGTTTTTGAACAGGAGATGCACTTCGAGCAATTCTGCAGAAAATGAACTACCAATACACCTACAACGCTACGGACCCATGTACCTGGAATTCGCAAGTGGTCCAATGCAACTCACCTACGTCTGGATCCATCACTGGCTTGTGAGTTCATTCTCCATCTCTTATTAAATCTAGATCGACAATAAATAGTTTACCAGAACTTGCAACGTTCTAGCTCTCGAGCTCTGGTCACAAGAAACCTTTTTAGGATTCTCTGTGCGACCATCAAGAAGAACTTCAATTTCCCCTTATGCACAAATGAAATGGTTTGTTTGACAATGGGAAATACAACGATCCAGCCTCTGTTTCACAATGGGAAAATTAGAATAAAACATTCAAATATTGGTCCCACTATTCCCTTCTAGAGTTTTCGCTATGTTTTGTTCATTCAACTTTAATGAACGTCAGAGGTTTCCACTCTTTTCCCTACCTGGAATCACCAGGGAATGCTAAAAAAGTTGCTTGTGATATGTTTGCAAACTTGGTTCAATGGAATTCAAACTACTACTAGTTAGTTAGAGCTCTACGTGATGCGATCGAGATGTTGTAGACATCATGTAGCTGATAGCAACCAGCTGCATGCTCAAATTGCCTCCTAGAAGTTCTGGCCCCTTAGCATACAAGAAATTAGTGTTGCACCTCTTCAAATGAAGGCAATATTTTCCCTTTATTTTGGTCTTGTCCTTTTTGTGAGAGTTGTTTCCTCGAGCTGATCAGATCAGAGTCTAACTTCATTACAAGGCCAAATGCTCTAACATAACATAACACGAAATCAGAAAGTGTTAGTTTCTTCAACAATTGGCTGTAAAAATATTGTGAAACTTCTTAATATCAACATAGTTGAAATTCAAAAACATTTCATTAATTTAAAAAAAAAGACATATAAAAAAATATATATATATTATTTGTGACTACATAAATGAATCCCTCCTTATATGAGTTCACCCATTTCTGTCCCAATCTTGTGATGTCCAAAATTCTCTTCTTTAAAATTGTAAGGACAACAAATTTCATGTGTTTGAACTTGTAATATTATATCGAGGCTCACGGACTGTAGTGTAGGATTTCATTCCCTATTTACGGGAATCATTTTTTGAGGCAATTCTTTGATCACAACTAAGATCAAATAATCACTTGTCTTTGTAGATCCTCCTTTCTCTTGTCACTAGTTTCCTTAGACTTGATAGTCTTCAGACAGACAACATATGTTCTAGCTCAGTCAGATTCCAGTTACTACAGGTCTTGGTTCACAGATATTACTCAGTACAAATTGGTCAATTATATCTGACATATGGACCTCTGGCACCTACATATGTTGGTGGATTGGGTGAAACTTGTACAGAAATTTTAGTAACATGGGGCTGTCAGGACCCATTCCACCAGAGATCGGTCAGTTTCCATCTCTTCAATCATTGGACTTCACCAACTACAACACTTCTACAGGTCCTTACAACTATGTCGCAGGCCGTATTCCTGACGAACTTGGCAACCTTGCAAACCTTCGAATCCTGTAAGACTCTGAATTATGGATGCTCCTCCATCAAATCACTAGCTCATAATTCCTTGTCCTAATACCAAAACAACCCTATGAAATGGAACTTAACACTACAAGAGAATGTGGTTTTTGTCTCAAAAAAAGCCGCTCCTCATGACACGTGTGAGGTAAACTTTATGGTTTCGTCCATTACAATGTAGAATATGTGATGTTTATTGTGGTATATATTACATTAAAATGGTAATTTGACATTAGGTGACGGCACATATTACATTTGTTTGTCCTTGATCAATCTGCAAATTTGGGTGCCAAACCAAGACTCTTCTTCATGTAGAGAATAGTAAGTTTCCTTAAAGAAGCGAAATCTTGCCGCACAAGGAAATGACTTTTCAGATGGCTGGAGCTTCAGAAATTCTCTCCAGGTTTCTCATTTCCTGAGCAAATCATGCTTCAATTTAGATCACTAAAGCTTTTGTAGCTCATCCTAGTTTCAAGATCGTGGCTGCATAATGATAATTGAGACCAGTGTAATTATGTGTGCAGGTTCTTGACCAGGAATAATATATCTCAGCCATTCCCAAGTTCAGTTGTGAATCTTGTGAACCTGATTCAACTGTAAGTGACTCAGAGAGACTAAATTTTCACTTTCAACTGCCAAAATGAAGTGTACATGCTAGTTCAGGTTCTACATAGCACTGTCAAAATTAAGACTTGCAAAAATTGGTATGCAAATTTGTGGGTGCAGTGGTAACCCAAGGCCTGGAATGTGCGAAATGATCTTAGTTGACCATGTGAAGTTTATAAGTCTTGAACAGCTTCAAATTCTTTTTTAAAGTATATGACATTTTGCCAGTATTGTTCTCGACTCAAACATTTATGTTGATCTGGTGTGCAGGAAGATTGATGTTTGTGGTTTGTATGGTCCCATTCCCCCTGAAATTTCGAACTTGAGCAATCTTCAAGTACTGTGAGTCCTTCTCATAACCTGAGTTCAAGGGTCAGACTGTGCACACAATTTTTTAACGTGAAATTGGCAATTTTTGTGTGGCAATTTTTTTCCTTTTACACACCTGATTCTTATGAAGAATTTTACCATGAAATTATTTTGCTTCTATTGCTGGATAAATTATGTGAAGTTGTAGTTTGGTCATTGAAAGAATATGGTCTACAAGTTCTGTACCCAATGTTGATTGTGCATTTTGGGTAAACTATATATTTGTTTTGCACAAGAATTGGTCTCTAATTTTATGACCCAGACTAGTTTACCAGTAGGTTCCTATACTGTGATGTGTTTTACAAGGATGGAAATCTGGGTCTTTGGCAGGTATTTGGGCAACAATTCTCTTTCAGGACCCCTTCCAGCAGCGGCCTTTGGTTCATTGATCCACCTTCAAGAACTGTATGTTGACACTCGGCACTCTCAGAACATTGGTTTGCATTGCAGGAAGTTTTGCTATATAAAAACTGGACCCTGAAAAGGTTTTGGTAGGTGCCTATAATATTCACATGTCCTTCCTTGCCCATTACATCTAATAGATAGTTTCCATCAGCTCTAAGCTTCCAATGTAGTTGATCCGGGTGATTCAAGTTTTTAGCTCTCACAAAACATTTTCTATCTGATGGCTGATGCTTTTGCAGGACCCTATGGGGCAATGGAATAAGGGACAAGATTCCACCCGAGTGGGGGAACTTAGTCAACTTGACTTATCTGTAAGACTTTTTGAAGCTTTGAATTGAATTGAGAGTTGAATTCCAATCTTCCAAGAATTATTATCAGACATGATTGTATTCTTGCATCCAAGATCATCATGAATCACTACTTTACATTGAAAGTAATATCTCAAATTGTGGCTTAAAGAGCTCAAAAGTGTAAACAAAACATATCATGTTCTAACCATCAAACTTGATATATTGGCCCAAAAAATCTCATGTGAGAATAAATTTCTCACAAAGAAATTTTAGTCGAGTCTGCAATTCCAACTACCGATGAAGCCTGTTTTATACAATGTTCTGTTCATCAAGGCTGTATTGATGAACACTACACTAAGTGAAGTAATTCTTTGTATATTTTATGGAATACATGAGATAAAGGGTTTTTTTTATAGGTGATGAAATAATAGAATATTATGAAATATTTTAAACATATTACATTGGGATTTAGTCCAATTTTAAAGCCCCCTATTTACATATAAGTAACTTATAATAATTGATAAATTTTACTTTCTTTCATTGGATTTTGCCTTCTATTGTCATGCACATCATTTGGAAAAAAATGAAAGTAGCTTTCCCTGGACACTGCATCGACCTGAAGTTGGTATTCTACATGCGTCATGTTTGACAATGGATGGCAATTCTAGCTCACAATTCATGTCTGAAATTTTGGGTAATGTGTGCAAAAGATGCAATCAAATCATAATTCCAAGAGAATCAAGAATAATCAGAAGCCCAATTATCAGTATAAAATTGCAGAGGGTAATTAATATTCTTCAATTTTCTATCGAATGTTGCAGGAACTGTCACGATTGTTTGCTTTGGGGTCCCCTCCCAGCAGAGCTCGGCAACCTCTCTAAATTGACCAAGATGTATGTTTCTGCCAGCACCAACCTCTTCTCATAAGGTCCCCTTGCTTTCTGCTGGGACATATATGGACATTAACCCCTGAGTTTAAAACATGTTTTAAGAGATTAGATGTTGATGCTTGTGCATGTTGTTGTTGTTCTTCAAGGCTTATGATGTGAGAGGAAGTTCGTTTTTTTTGGTTGCTCTCAGAAGACACCTGTAATTTCATAGGCGTGAATTGGTTTTTAGACAATTGTGAGTTCAAATTGCTCAATCCTAGAAGAGTGTTTTGAAATTATGACAACTTCAAAGGTGCTAGCCACATGGAAGAAAGATCCAGAGGAACTGTAACACAAAGCACAAAACTGCATTTCACTTCTCACTAGAAGTGCACCATACAACTGAGTAGAGGATGTCAATATCAAAATGCATTGTGATGTATAGGAAGACATTGCCAGAGTGGGGGAGAGAGAGACACCAAAAGACTCTCCTCCAAGCTGTGCTATTAAGCTCTTTCTGGTTGAGATTGCAGGTTGCTTTATAACAATGACTTAACAGGTTCCATTCCAGATACCTGGCAAGGCTTGACAAGTATATCTAGTCTGTAAGTCCAAGTTCTGTCATACCCATATAGCAAAGGGCTCAGCATAAGGCAGCTCGGTGAGGTTACTCTTTGTATAACTTATGAAGCACTTGAGACAAAGGGGTATTTTTTTTAATGCTATGAAGTAATAGAATATTTAAAATATTTTATTAAAATTGAGAATAGTTTAGATGAATTCTCATAATCCAATTCTTGGTACCAGGTATTGACATTCAAGTGAATTATAAAATTTACTTTTTTTCATTAATTTGCACCCTATATTTTTTTGCACAACATCTGAAAAAATTGGAAGTAACCTCCCTTGGTAAGGCAGTTGTGAAGGATGCAACCTTGCCAGTAGCAACTCCAGCTTCACTACTGTTCTTGTGATTTCTCCATTCTTTAATTTGTTGGGTTTTTTGGATCTAAATTCACAGTTTCTTTTTCTGTCCTGGGGACTGAAAAAGCATGAACATCAGTTGAAAGCTAACCAAATGTATTGCAAATCCTATGGTGCAGGTCTATTGAACTGAACTATCTCTCGGGGCCTATTCCAACATGGATACTTAACCTGCCCAACCTCAAGTCATTGTAAGGGTCACTGCATGTGTTTTGATTACATAGGCTTGTTCATAATGTGAGACTGAATGGGACCTCAATCATTGGGTTATGTATAAATGTCTCAGGCAGAATTGGTCAATTTGTGACTTCTAAGGTGTGTTGTGCTTTAACTAGAACTAAGATTTGTTGATCACAAAACCTTCCCTGCAAGCCTTTCTTTTTGTGAGTGCTTCTTGGTGCTCTATTCTCCTCTTTGGAAATGAATAATTCAAATAGTTCAAAAAGACAACCTTGCATCCTGAAACACCATACAGAAAGTCTATTTTCCAGGCATTATGTAGTGAGGCTGTCAGGAACTAGACAACAAAATGAGGACCTAAATGGGAATCAAACTTTTACTTGGTTAGCCTATTTAATACTAATCAGATGTATTTTTCTGCAGAGACATTTCTCACAATCAGTTCATGGGGACAATTCCAACATTGAATGAAAGCACCAGCCTTCTGAATGCATATGATGACGTCACTCAGAATGTCAATTTGTAAGTGAATGATCACTGCAAGTTCAATGTATGCATACTACATTTGATGCATCATGGGTTTAAAGACATTGAATCATTTTGAGATTTCTGTATATTGATTCACATTTCTAGAGCATCAAATTGAGCATGACCCAAATGCTAGGACATAATTGACATGCTTCAGGGGACTCAGCCAGAATATTTCAATGTATTCAAATCTAGTTGTTGCAAATGAAAAAGGACTGTGGTATTGCTGGTGGAATGCAGTGGTTGCAATTATTTCACTGGAGATTGGCCCACAAATGTCCCTTCAAATGTGTGAGTGTTTCCATCTGTGTGGTAGACCTGATCATGCTTGTGAAATCAATCCAGCTCCAAGAAGAGGTGTCATGTGAAAAGACATTTTCCAAGTTACTAGGACTCAATCTGTTTGTGATCTGTTTGATCTCATAAGACACAAAAGCACAAATTTACCTGGAGAATTGAAGTTGTCAACTTCAATCTTATGAATCAGAACATGTATATCAAACTAATTGGGGGATGCATGCAGTAATGATCTGATATGTAAAATTGATGTGCAATTTCTGATGCTTGTGCAAACCAGGAACATCTCCCAAAATTGCTTTAAGAATGTCACCAAGACTGTGGATACATGTGTGCGGGCCTTTATGTGCTACAATATCAATCTCTATCTCTTAGGTAACAGCCTGTGGTCTGCATGCATGGATGATTCCTCCTCTATGTGCCATGGAGTAAAATACAACAAGAGTTTTCATCAGGAATGTCCTACTGAGAGCCTGATCTCCAAAATGTTGGTTTGCTTTGAATAATCTTCCTTTGCACAGAGAGATGGGGTAGTATGAAGCAGAAAGCAGTCTAGTCTATTCTGATCACAGCCAGTTTTGGTGTTGAATGCAGGAAATTGTGCTCCCTGCCCATCAAATTTTGTTCTTTACAACTCATCTGCATGCCTGTGTCAACCCTCAGGTGTTCGTTTCCTCCTTCATTACAAAATTTATTGCTAGACTTCTGAAGGCAACATCAGTCTTTACGTAGTTTTGTTTCCCAGGGACTGGTTGGGTTTTAGCTTACAATTCCATTTGGTTTAATAGGGAGATAAGTCTTTCAAGATACTTGCAGTCGAAGTTCAAGGATTATGCAGATTACTGAGCTGCAAATGCTTGTTTTTGGGGGGTGGGAATGCTCTGGGTGTGTTGTTGCAGACTATACTCCACCCAGCTCCAAAAGCAAGTTTCCGGTAGGTGCTGTGGTGGGAGGTGTTGTCGGTGGCTTGGCTCTCAGCCTGGCTATGGTCGCTCTTTTCTTGTTCAAGCCAATTGCTGTCTTCGACCCCTTTCGCAAGAAGAAAATCGATTGTAAGCCCCCTCTATCCCTTACGTTGATCCTCCTAGTCATCTCTGGCTTGAGTTATTTTGCTTTGCCATCATGTGCCATCACTTAGGGTTCCGTGTATACTTGATGGAATCCTAGTTGTGATAGTGTCATTGTGGGAGGACTTAAGCAACTTTGACAAGGTCATTGTTGCAGCTTCTCTCTAGGGTGAGGTGAGGACACATGGTGACCATGCTTTTGTCAATTTTACAATTCTCTCTTTGCCTCAATTTCTTTACAGAATAGTGCCAATTGAAGCACACAAACTGAAGAATTGTATACATCTGCTGGGCTGCAGCAGCCTTATGTAAGTTACAGCCTTACAAGAGAGGAGATAATGAATGTGGTGATGGAAATGGATGGGTTCCATACAGATGGTCCATGGGAGATACCAAGTGGAGTCCAGAAATTTACATTCCAGGAGCTTGCCAAGGCTACAGGAAACTTCAGTGAAGTTAACGAGATTGGAGCAGGAGGATTTGGTAAAGTGTTTCGTGGAACATTGGATGATGGGAAAGTGGTGGCCATCAAGAGGGCTTCAGAGCAGAGTTTGCAAGGCACAGTGGAGTTCCGCAATGAAGTGTTGTTGCTCAGCAGATTGCACCATCGACATCTTGTGCGGCTTGAAGGGTTCTGTGATGATAAGGGCTTACAGGTACTTGCTGCAATTTTGTTTGTCATCTTCAACATGTTAAATTTTCCAATTTGTTCATTTCTATCACCAACCTCTTGGAGAATGAGAGCACTAACATGGGGGGTTGATGTTGCTACAGATCTTGGTCTATGAGTTCATGAGCAATGGAAATCTTCATGATCATCTATTAGGTGAAAGATAATTTTCAATGACTTCTTCCTCAATGTGCATGTGTCAAGGCAAATTTATTTGTCATTTCTTCATGATCTTGTTGTTGATGATGGGCTTTAACATGGTGACATTCATTCTGATTGCAGACACAGAGACAAACAAGCCATTGACCTGGTTTAAGAGATTGGAAATTGCTGTGGGAGTTGCCCAAGCCTTGGACTATCTTCACTCATATGCAGTAGTGTCCTCAACCCAACTCTGATTGCTTGCATGCTGCCTTCAAAACACTTAATGCACAGTCAAAGCAATTAGGTCAATTTGTGCTGCATTTTTCCTCTCGTTTCAGCTCAAGGGTACTACTACTAAAGTAAGCCTTCTTTTTCATTTGCAGGATCCACCAGTTATTCACAGGGACATCAAGCCAAGCAATATTCTTCTTGATGATCACTTTGTTGCCAAGGTTTCTGACTTTGGAATCTCAAAGGAAACACCAGAATGCTACACACATGTTTCCACCAGGCCTGCTGGTACAGCAGGGTAAGTTGCCTTTGATCTGATCAAGGAATGTACTAGGGAGTTTCAATGTGTTTTTGAGTACTTATCAATCTGGGGATCAGCTTTTTGCAAGTCATTTTGGTGTAGTCTCTACACTGCCAAAATGGCTTAAGCCAAAATTCAAGAACCAGATTTGTTGATTCTTTGCAGGTACCTGGATCCTGAGTATTTCTTGAGGCAACAACTAACAACAGCAAGTGATGTATATGCATATGGTGTTGTGTTACTTGAGCTGATTACTGGGCAACGGGCTATTGATCACATGCGGCTTGAAGAGTTTAATCTCATTGAATGGGTAAGTTCAGAACTGGAACAATAGACTTCTTCCATGTACAAACTACAAACCATCAACTGGGGTTTTGTCAATTTTGTGGTATAGATGACTACCTGGGAATGTGTCTTTTGACAAACATATTTTGAGCTTACCAGGTGAGGCTTGGCTTGAAATCCTCATGCAGGTTAAACCCAGATTCAAGGTAAGTGGTGTCGATGACATTGTGGATCCTGCAATGGGGGAGGATTATGATCCAAAGGTTCTCAAGGTGATGACAGAGGTTGCTCTCATGTCAGCAGGATTTGGAAAGAATGACCGCCCAACTATGAAGGTAGCTTACTATTCATCATCTCCAGGTGTTCAAAGTACACAGCCAGCAGCTATCATATAGAGAACTAGATCTTCATAGATGTTACAGACCTGCAACTCTTCCAAATTCTCTTTCAAATGCATTTTCAATTGATCTATTTTGAAGTGACTAGAAATTATCACCTTGTGAGTTTTCCTTGATATGATATCAAGTGTGGGAGATGTATATTGAGCAGAGCTGCTAATATATTTCTGGTGTATCTTGCAGGAAGTTTTAAGCCTACTGGAGCCGCATTTGCAAGCATTTGACCCAATATCTTTATCAATGCGAGCATCAGGATTGAGTAGGAAGGAAGATGGCTCAAAACTATACAAGCCAAGACATGTGTCATCATCAGGAGGTTCAGACTCGATAGAGATGTCAATTCCTAGCAGTAGCTCCGCATTGCATTTCAACATGACAACCAGTTTGTTGCCTCGGTAGTGATGTTTCCCTGTTTTATGTATATCATCCATTTCAAGGCTATCATGTGTTTTTACACACAGTTGCCAGATAATATTGGTTCTTATTCAGATAAACAGATCTAGGAGTTATTCACTTTATAAAACTGACCTTAGTTATGAAGCTCAAATTCACACCTTCATTTTCGCAACAACTCTCATCAGATGAAGGTTTCATACACATTGAGCCTCAGCCCACAGTTAAAAAGAGTTAGAAGCAGTAAACTTCTTTGAAATCCTGATGATTTTGAGCCATTGTAATTGAGGCCCCCATTGCATGGAAGACAATGTTCTACCCAAATCATTTTGTTTGAAGCCCTTCCAGGTAAAAGAGATGATGTTCCACATAAGCACACCTTGATTAGGAACCCTTTCATGTCAGATGATGTTCCACACAATTAGCTTGATGTTCTTCCCTGGAGCAAAGAATGATGCATATGAAGTTCTGATGATTTCTTTGGCAAGGTACTGAAGTGCTTGCTTGTCAAGCTTATACCTATATCAGAAACCATAAGAGTTTGTCAGAATTTTGGACTCAGAGAGCAATCAATACTTCTAAGCTACGCCAATTGAATTCAATTCAATTGTGGTTACCATGTTAGATTGTGCTTGCAAGGAGCACACACAGGCTCACACACTGTGCTCCTTGAAACAAGGCTTGCTAGCTACCTTTTGTCATCAACTGACTTGTTCAAAGTGCATGAGAAGCAACTCTTAGTTTAGTATAATTAACTATAGCAGGGTCACACACATATGTTACAAGTGTGAGCATTGTTGCATCGTGCTCCATAGGGCTCTACTTGCCTCCATGAAAAACCAATGAGACTCATCAGTAAGTCCTTTGTCTCATATGCAGAATGAAGTATTCAATTACAGTTTTGCTTTCATGTTTCTGGATATACCGTAAACTGGCAGCTAAATTGTGCACTGATCTATTGTTATCATATTCATGTGGGAATTCCCATTCACTTAACAGGAAAGATTTCAAACAAAACATTGAAGCTGGAGATGAACGGTGAAGAAGTGACCTAAAAGACGAAACCCTCTGGTTTTTCTCAGCTTCAAATCCATGGCGCTGAAATCATCCTCGGCTCTTCTGGCATACGGCAGCAGGTTCAGAAGAAAGTTCGTCTTTGGTGTTGCTCATCGCCACCATTTCAGCTTCTTCTGGACACATGACAATGCCCATGTCGCTGTGTAAGATTACGGCATCTGTTGACGACAGAAGGAAGACCAACTTGGAGCTGGTGGAGAGACTATAGCGCTCTTGGAGATCTTCTAGCCGCTCTTGGCCACTCACGACCGAGAAGGAAGATCACGCCCTTGTTGTATGCCTACTCGACTCCATTGTTGAGTTGCAATTGTCGAGCTCCTGAAAATCGCACTGCACGACAGTGGGAAGATCTTATTATTGTGTGTACGATACGGGTGTAATTTGACTTCCATCGACACAAACTACAGCCAAAATCTAGCGCGACCAGGATCGAATTCTGAAGCTGCCCTTCCAAGCTTGAGAGGCCCAATTCGTACGTATCTCGAGTCTTGTTTGTAGGCTTCTGTGAGCTAAGACATAATGTGATCCAAAGAAGAAATTCACAAGAAAAGGAGTTCATTATTGCCTTTTTGCATAGAAGAAGCTTATACACACAACAGAGGCAGATGACAAGGTTACAAAACTTGCTTAGATGATCGTTTGTTCAACTGTACAATAGTTATGAATTCTTCATTATCATCATCATCAATGCTTGGTTTGTTGATTGGGTTTTTGAAATGGAATTTCCTTGAGGAAAAAGGAATGGATTGTTATCATGATATATAGCTATCAAGAAGTATGCATAGGAGAAATGGGAAACTTCTTGAAACATGGGAGGGATTAAATGTCACAAAATCTGCTTGCCCATGTGTGGGAAAGAATGGTAGATTAGTTTATTACACTTCCTTTTGCCCCTAGTAATTCTCATTCCTTTTTAATCCCCTTTTGTTCTTATTGATTTTTGTTGTTTCTTCTCTTCTGCTCTGCTCTGCTCTGCTTTGCATTTTAAAATGGCTCCAGTCTCCCCCTTCCCATTCTTCCTATTTTGTTTTCTTCCTAGCAGATCAGCTTTGAGGAATTTTGCTACCATCTTAGTTTAGCTTCTTCTTCCAAGTCTTCATACCAAAAGCATGATTGCTATCACTTGCTCGCCGCTTCTTGCCTGCACAATTCATCACCCTTCTAAATTTCATGTCTGGGAACTGCAGTTTCTGAGCAGTAGTACCCACATGATATCTCAAAGGTGTGAAGTGGCTGGTTGGTCTTTTCTTGGATTTGAGGAGCCATTTCTGCTTGTGTGCAAATGCCTTCTGAGCCTCATGTAGTCCCAGTAATCCATGCTCCATCATCCTGCCATGAAACTATCACTAGCATGTACCATACAACGAGATATAAAGATGCATTAAAATTGCAGTAATTTGATGCTCACCACAGAGATTTTACTGGGATATGGGGAGGAGGGTACCAATTTCTAGCCATGCGACTTGATGGTATTTGTCTATGGAGGGTCTCATAAAAAAGTCTTGATGCATCTCTCTGTCAGCATGAATCATGAATACTCAATGTGGTGTCATTTTACTGTCTGATGCATTCAAACCAGAGGTCACAAGATCGATGTATAAACAGATTCCATGCTAATACAGTTTGGTTATTCTAATTAAAATACAGAGAGGAAAATGGGTTCATGATTTGCAGAAAGTTTTGCCTTTTCTGGAGTTGAGAACCTTTGGCCTGGCAAACAAATTGGTACTTTCTTTTCCTGCCTTTCAACTTTCTTTGGAAGGTTGGCTACCAACACCTTCTGAAGTGCACCTGGGGCTACCACTTTCTTTGCATACCCCACCTGTTTCTTCTCATCCGCAGCCTGGGCTACTGTTTTTGAAATTGAAACCACCATGTTCCTCTTCTCAACTCCATCTATGGCCTCAGTTGAACACTCTGCTCCCTGTATAGAAATAACCATGTCAATCCTTTTTTGTTGTAATATTAGGCAGTCATTTTACTATCTGAATGCAAGGTAAAATCACCATCCATATCCCTGCAACCTCATTACAATATCTGCATTGATTCTACAACACTGTATGGAATTGCAGTCCATGAGCCACAACATGACAGAGCAGGGACTTTCCCACAAAAAAGGGGAAATGCTTCTCAAAAGGCATGAAAGTAACAAATGTGAATTTGATATTGGACATAGAAAATCCAAGTAGTATATATGGTCATATAACACTGGTTTGAAACTTTTCTTTGTTGTGGTGAATTTGACCCACACCAACAGTTTCACGTCATAACTCCACCAAGAGAGTTCCTATAATAGGAACAGGTTGGTTACAATCTTGACAGCCCAGTAACCAGTTTATATACATTCAGAATCCAATTTGATTTTATGAGTTCCTGGCAATCCCATTTATTATTTCTGGGGAAATCTCCTTCTGCGTTTGGTTCCTGACCCAAGGTCTTTTCTAAATAGAAACCATTTAAATATTTTGAATTCTCTACAATGTACAGATTATGGTATTCCATATGTAGGATACATAGGGAGGTTCAGTGATTGGGACACACTTACCTTTCCAGTAATTGCCATTCCCAGCAAGTTGCTGAAGAAGGAACCTATCTTTGTCATCACCAGCCCCAGACAGACACAACTTGAAGAAGAGCTGGAAACTTGAGCTCCTTTTGTTCGGATAGACTAGAGACCAAGATGACAAGAGAAGAGGAGTGGCAACTGTAGAAACAAGGCATGCTTTGACAGATCTGTTGTTGTCACATGTATGAATGCTTTATACATGCTGATGCTGCATAAGAATGCAACATATTGTCTAAAGGTACGCACGGAAGATGTGGTGGGTTTTGGTTCTTACTGGATGGTGCTGCCAACCACTCAAGGTTTTGGGTTGAAGAGACCAAAGTGGGGTAGGAGGGTTGTGGCTGTTAGAGAGAAGGATCATCTGGTTGCCCCTTCAGACTCCAACAGCCACCCTCAAATTTTGTCCCTTCACCACCCACTCTCTTGAGACCATTCAATCTAGTCTGGAGCCTGTTTCATCCACTTCGAGGCTCAAGCTTTCGAATTTGTTTCTTAACTTTTTGTCTAGCTCTTATCTGGCACAGGAAGAATGTAGTGAATTATGGATCTGGTAGCAAGCCATTAAGTGTTCCCTCATCACATTCCTGATGCCATCTTGGAACTTCTATGCTGGGGACCCTGCAGCCTGCTGTCCTGTCACCACAAACAGGGATCAGGTTTTCTCATTGCTTCATTAAGTGCTAGGGAATGAGTTGAAATCTCAAGCCCCCCCTGACAGCATCACAAATCAAGTCATACTTTCATGCCTTTTCTATCCAAAATGTCATCAAGCATCTGCAGTAACAAAACCCAAACCTTGTTTGTAGTGTTCATCACAATGTTTCTAGACTCCATTTTGGACTTTATATAGTTCTTCACCTCCTCAAAATCTGACATCTTTGAGACTCTCCACTGTCAAAACACTTGGGTTGGAAGTTTTCTCACTATCATCAGTTGGGTTTTCAACTTTATAACACCCTCCAACAAGTCTCTGTAGCATATTAATTTGTCAAATAATTTAGCATAAAGTTCTCTGAATGTTACCATATCAAGTATTTGATAACCCGTAAATGATAGAACAATATTATGAGTAAAATTCTCATTATTCTTTCAAACATCCATTGTGAAAAATTTGGTTAAAATGTCCTTCATTACATCTCAATATCTACCTATCAAAGAAATTTTTAGGTCATATAGCAACTTGATTCAGTTTGATCCTTAGATCCTAGACTGCTGCATGTTTATTCCAACCTCTAAACCAATTGTACATGTCGTTTCCAGAACTCCCATGTTCTGTAATGGCCACTTATCACAAGAATCTTGAAGCTTTTATTTATTAAAGCTGTAAGATAGTTCTAAATGTTAGAAAAGTATCTGCTCCAAGACTTATTAATTATGAGGGTGTTGGTTAAAGAGTTGTAAGCAATTCAGCACAAAACATAACGATTGTATCACAATCCATCCATGAAGATTTTGATCAGCTCCCTGGGTTTCTTACCCCATGTACCTTCATATACACTTGTATTGCCATTTTAAAAAACATAGAACAATACGGTATTCTCCACCCAAAATGTATTTTAATAAACATATCTGAAAAGCAGTTCTCTGGACCCACAGCCCAAAGTTTAAGCTCCTGTCAATTTGTTCATCCATTCTCCACCCAAAAGAAACATACCTGGAAAGCAATTCTCTGGATCCACAGTCCAAAGTTTGAGCTCATTTTGATTTGTTCATCCAGTGCACAATTGGTCAATCTGGTGTATAAATATCAGCATTTGATGGCAATTACCCTAACTTTCCCTAGCATTGTTATCAGAAATCTATTTTCTGTCCTGATGAAACCAGACACATTTGTGTCAAGCAAAAGCTTCAAAGTTCATTTGCCATTTTTGTGGCTCATAAACATATGGACAAATTGTCCACACCTTGAGTAACATTTGCATTAAAGCATGGTGATCCTTGCAGGTCTACACCTGAACACAGCAGAAGATCTACATGACAGAATTTTTCTCGCTGAAAAGCTATGAGCTTTAAGAAGTTGGTGTGCAAAAGATTTCTTCAAGCCAATACATGGCTTGTTTGTGAGGGTGTACCCTATTGAAGAGCAAAACAATTCCTGGGAATTAGACTATCTATCCTGATGATGAGCAAGAGCTGGCTTCATTACACTCCAATTGTTGAGCAATGATGTTTGAGACATCTTTACATCCAGGCACAGAGTGTGGAAGGATTGCTGATTCCAGACTGGTATACTGGAACTTTTCATTTCTGCAGCTGTATCCAACAAAATGTATCATGCAGGTGCTCAAAACTAGGATGATGCATGTTGTTCATCCATGCTGCATTTGTAGTCAATACTAGGTGACATGGGCAGGGTTTCTTTGCATGAATGGATGACTCTATTACTCTATCGCAACTTGAAGGACTTGAAAAAATCTTGGAAGAAAAGAAGGCCAAGATCCTGCTGTGCATTTCAGTGTCAAGTCAATGCATATGTGAACCAAATTTCAAATTCATCAACAAAGTTACATTGAAAATACTGCTTGTGCAGCAGTTCCAGCTTGAATTATGGGAACCAGATGACAACAAGCCCTGTGAATAAAGAACCATGACACATCTGGATCTGAGGCTTTAGAAGACTCCTAGCAAAGTTGCTGCAGCAAAGACAAGGAACAAAACTCCTCCAATGTAGCCAACCTGTCCCACCAAAGAACACAAAACTTACAAAGTGCACATGATCCTGACCACATACTTCAGAAATTCTTTAAACTATCAGTCTTGCAAGCAGAATCCAGAAACAGTGAAAAAACTGAGCTGAGATTAGACTTCTATCAACAGTGTACATTTCATAGGGCATGGAGAGCATCAAAACAGAAGTTCACATACTCACCAGTTTTTCAGAGATATACTGAGCAAGAAATGCACCTCCTAAGACAGCCAATGCTGTGGCTATCACATGTCCAGCAATGGCCCCTGATGCAACACCCCATGGAGACTGCACACCAGATACATGTCCATTATGCATATTCACAGTATAATGGTCTTACATCTCAATGAAAAATTTCCCATCTGTGGATGCAAAACTTCACAAACTTTCAGAAATGTCTTACAGTTTCACAGATGGCAAGTAGAAGAGCTTACTTGGGCAGCTCCAAGGGCAACTGTGGCAAGCATTGACCGATCTCCCCATTCCTGCATGACAACAAAAGGATGCCAAACAAACACAACTGCATTACCTGACATTTCTGTTGATAGTCCAATGGCACAGCTTCTCCACACTAATCCGCAAACCATCAAACAAAGCAATAGGATGACCACTGTTTTTATAATTCAAATTCAGTGCACATATCTGAAGTTGTAAACTCACCGCTACAAAAACAAGACTGAATGCCTCTGTCACCACTTCAAATGGTGTGATCATTTTCTTTGCCTGCACAAATGAATGATGTGTCACTCAGTTTGCAAGGAAATAGAATTCATGGGGTGACAAGTGGTCAGAAACTTTTTCACATCCTCCTTATGTTTCAGGTTTTGTTAAGCTTTCACAAAAGAGAAGGGAAAGTTCATTGGCACAAGGTGAGAGCATAATTACCTCTGTTTTCTTCAGGAACTCTTCAGCTTCAGCTAGTTCACTGGCCTCATCTTGAGTCCCAGCTATCTCAGATGGCAGATCCCATGCAGATTTGATTGAACGTATTCCAAACCATAGCAAAAGGGCAACAGCCGCATACTCTCCAATAGGTAGGGCTGTACACATGAAAGACAAAATAATGGTCAGTTTTCAAGGGAGGGTCAGGTGGTTGGAATCTTGCAAGGGCTAGTGTTTAGTCCTTACTAGTCTGAAGTTGGGCTGGTACACTTTGGAACAATCGACCTATTACAACTGAGATGACAGTCATGAGACTTAGTGCAGCTGATGCGCCCAATAGTACCTTCACCCTTCAGGCAAATTCCACAACAGACAGCCAGTGCCACATCTGAGATTGTCTTTGCAAAGAATGAAGTAGCAGAACTTGAAAGAGCATTCAAAAGCAGCATGACTATCACAGTAAAGGGTACAACACATAAGGAAAATTGAACAGCCTCCAAAAATGTGTACCAGAAGTCTTGAGTACTGCATGGCTAGAAGTGCCGCAATGAAAAATGTCTGCAGCACAGTAAGGCTAAACCTCAGTAAGTCATATGCACAAAACCAAATCTCTTTGAAGGAATCTGCTCAACACATGGCTACACTGATTATGTGTTTGTACTTTAGGGCTGTACCTTGTCACCAATCTCTGACACAAAGATAAGAGCAAAAGCAGCACTAAATCCAGACTTGGCAATGGCTGCCATCAAAGCAGTTGGGCCTCCTTTGGCCAAGGTCAATGCAATCCCTCCCAATGCTGCCAACCCTACAAATCCTGCCACACCTGCCACTGCCTGCAAGCTTGCCTTCTGCTTACCATGTGGCCTGGAACAAGAGACATCAAATTCAGGTTTATGATAATTTCATCAATTCCCTATGTGCCCTAAGTATAACAGAGCATGATCTGTTCCAATGCAGCTCATTTCAAACTTGCACAGCAATTCAAAACTTGTAAAGAGCGTGCAAAACTACATTGTCAGTCTTACACTTCAAGGGAGTTGTTTGTGAATTCTGGAAATGATGAGGACCCGCCATCTTCATCAGCAGGACCAAGGCGGCCTGAACTTGATGATGCATGCACCCTCCATCTTTCAACATGCATTTTCTGGCACCTTGAGATACTGTGTTTTACTGCAAAGCAAGAAAAACCAAGCTTCATGCAGTCAAAACAAGGCAAATGTCACATTCCTTCCATGTTCAATTCCAGTGAAAAAAGTGGACGGTTTTGAGATAAGCATTCTTTTCAGAGCATGCCACCTTGTCATCAGCAATTAGAAAGAAGCACAGCATTCCAGGCACTGCTGTCATTGGCCCTACATAACATGCTATGAGCCTACTACACACATGCTCAAACTGGAAACCAGTCCATTTGCATCATCTCTCCATCACTCCCCCAATGGAAGAAGCGATGAGGCAATAGGCATAGGGTTTAGAATCAAAAAAATGCTCACCAGTGCAGTTATTTCGATTGCTTCTTAAAGCCGCTGCTGACTCCAGCCTCCTCCTCACAAACCTCCAGGGAGCTCCATTTACAGAGCTACGAGATGGAAACAATGGCAATGTAGATGACGTGCTTGGCACGAACTTCAGGCTTGCCATGGCCGCACACATTCCCTGCATTGCTACCGCTTACCACCACTCCCCGCCCCGCCCACGGTAAGGGAAAAACAAACCGTCCTTCACGAACCTGAACTTTGCTGTGTCATCAATTGCTTTTCTCCGACCACGAGCGATTTGCAACTGCCGAAAAAGAAATTCTTGTTACACACAAGAAGCCGGTGTGTGTGTGTGTGTGTGTCTCTCTCTCTCTCTCTACAGGGATCCCAAGGTTTCCTGTCCGAGTTGACTGTCTCTCGGCCGTCTCAAAGACCGGCTATGGCAGCAAGATGACAAATCCGTGGAGAAAATCGTCTGAGCGAATCCAAAAAAGAAAAAGAATATAAACACCGATAAAAAATTTTAAAATTTTCTCAAAGCAAGAGAAGGAGATGATGAGAAGAAGAAATCGACCAGCAACCTCGATTCTCGACACACCAAGAAGAAAATCCCGCAAATTTTCGGAGAGAATGATGGAACCGGAGACACGAAGGTCCTCTTCAACTGCTAACGTGGCCAGACGCTAACAGGACGCCGTCACCAGTAACCGTAACTACTGACAGCCTAAAGATGTCTCTCGTTCTCTGCTCTACTGTGAAGTTAGTTTGATGAAAACTTAACTTACCTATTAGTGTCGATTCCACTAAGTTAACTGTCTGCTAACTTTCCAAAGTAGTCAGCTACGTAAAAATAACCAAGTTATCAAAATTGATTTCACTAGGTTAACTGTTTGCTAACTTCCCAAAGTAGTCAGCTACGTGACTATAACCAAGTTATCAAAATTGACTTCACTAAGTTAACTGTTTGCTAACTTTCCAAAGTAGTCAGCTACGTAACTTAAGTTAGTTGTTAACCTGTTCGATGGTAAGCAATTTGTTAACTAAAAGATTACGGGTCAGGATAGACACAATATGATTGGGCCAATCCAACGGCCATGAAGTCTGGACGTGTCGGCCACGTGGTGAGTACGTGGCGGCTCCAGGTATGAATCTCGAGATAATGATTTTCAAGGATGGATTAGATCGGACGGCTAACGTTCTACAGCATTCGCCATGGAATGTTTTTTTTTGAAGCTTAAAGGACCTTCATCCAACGGACTGGATTTTTTTATTTCTGGATTTTTAAAAACATATAATAACATAATTCTTCGTTAATATATTTTGAATATATTCATTTTATAGTGTTAATAGAAGTTTTTTTTTTAAATTTTGAATTTCTTAATTCATGTGAGAGATAAGAGTTCCACCTTATTGACATTAAAAACTAACCCAATTTTATTGGAAGAGAACTTATGGAAATCAATTCACACAAATTGTGAAAAATAACAAGTTTTGGAAATGAAAATATCCCTATATATTTTGGATGTGAAACTATTATGATATTAACTCATCCAAAATGTTTTTTAATCAAAGGTTTGGGAATGGGGATCAAGGGTTTGGAAATGAATTATTTATTTATTTTCAATTTTTTGATATCAAAATTTTGGTAAATTTTTCCACATAATTAGAAAAATTAGTTGAATTTGCACTAGAAAAATAAAATCCCAATTTGTTTTCAAAAAAATGACAAAATTTGTCCCTCGAAAAATCTTTGTTTAGAATAATGTTGTGTTGTTCTTTGAAATTGTAAAGAAACCCCACTTCTGATCCTTTAATTATTCTAGATCCAAAGAACCACTAGTTCTAGTTCTTTGAAAAAAATTCAAATTCGAAGAGCTATCGGTTCTAGTGATTTCAAAAACCTTGAAAAACTAGTAGTTTTCATGAAAGAACTGGCAAAGAACTGGCAGTTCTTTGACCAATTTTTCAACTTTCTCATATTTTGTGAGAATCATGGCTATATACCAAAACCAATTCTTTGAAATTTTTGAGATGACAACTTTTTGGCCAGTTCTTTGATATCTTCATTTTTTTGAGAATCATGGTTAAATACCCAAATTGGCACTTTGAAAATTTTGAGAATTGATGGGTAAGTGGGTATATATGCCAGTTGATAATTGACGGGTATCTATCCCTAATTTTAAGAATAGCCCAACATGGTTTTAAACCTTGTCATTTAGTTGGTGAAGGGGTACATATTAAACTACATATGCAAGCACAAATACAACAAATTAAAAGTAAATTGATACATGACGCTCAATCAATTACCTTACCAGCCCTTTTTACTTTGTGAACAATTTTGCATAGTTGCAAAAAAATTGAATCTTTTTGTCACAAATTGAATGACAAAATCATTGAATTGTTTAAAGTGGAAGGATTTAGAAGTGGTTTTTATGTGGCGAATTTTGGCTATTTTTTGAAAAGCAATTTGAGAAACCTAGGAAAAAATGGTTTTTCAGTGTTTTTCTTTTCTTTTCAGCAAACATTTGCCACTTTTGTAAAATTAAAAATTGCTGGGAAAAATGGTCCAGGTGGACTGTAAATTGGAAAAGGAGAAAAGAGGAATTACAATATTGTTGAACATAAAAATGTAATTCTAGCTTTTGGAGCTAAAAGATCAAGGATGACCAAAAAAGGTTGTTTTTTACTAAAAGCATAAAAAGGATGGAAAGCCATATTAAAAGTTTATATTATTTTTGAACTCCATTTTATCTTTTTCAAGTATAAAAGTAAGCGAGGGCTAATGTTGGACAGGCATGTCAATGGAACCTTCATATATATATATATATACTAGTTTTGGTCATAGTATTAAGAAACTGACCAAAGTTGGTATTACCTTGTTGTATTATTCTTATGATATCCTTATTATTTCATATAGTTATCCAATGGTATCCCTATTGATACCCAACATGCTTAATGCATAAATCTAGAAAGTACAAGTTGAGAACAATTCTACTCTTTCTCAACCTTGGGCTTCTCAACCTACCAAGAATTGGTTGGTCGTAGATTTCAATGTTGGTATATAAGGTTCAACTTGAGTATATGCTAATGGTATGAGCAATGGTATGAGAGACCATATGAATCAGTTCCCACATACCTAGTTGAGGTACTTACTTGGGTAGGTCTGAAATTAACATTCATCCCCTTGATACTAGACAACCAACTTGGGTATTACACAATTCTGATTGTTTTGAATATCAGTACTTGGTGTTGTGGACAATGGATAGAGCTAGCTAATGGCATGTTCTTTAGCACACTAGAGAGAGTGTTAGGATTGAATGGTTACATTGTTAATGCAAAAAAAAATTGTCTTTTCAATAAGAACTTTTGATGTCTTTTTGAGGAAAGAATGGAACATAAGGAACCTGTCCTTCTTGTTCCTTTTGTTTTTTCATTTCCAAAAGAGGCTAAAAGAGGAAAGTAGGTTTTGCAAAGTTGAGTTTCTTTCCTATTAGGTAAGAAAGATAAGTAAGGACAAGACATATACCTTTCTCCATCCCACTATTAATTCACAATGAATATATTGAGATTATTCAAAAAATTAACATGTTTTCTTTCTGTGAAATTAAGCTAGTTTTTGATAAAAACTTCTCCCTTAAATACCTAATTCAAAGATTTAATTCCCACTTACTTAGCTGATTTAATGTTTATTGAACCTAATTGCTTCCAAAATTTTAATGAATTAAAAACAAGGATGCCTAATTAAATCTCCCCTTGGATGATAATTGGGTAATCTTTTGTACATTTGAAAATATCAAAAATTTCAAATGTTTTGTTTTTTTGGTCATTTCATTGTTGCTAGAAGTGCATAGGAGCATGAAGCCCAAGTTTATAATTTGATATGGAAATCCCATACCACTATTCATATTCATGTACCCTCAATATGAATTCCAAAAAATCAATATTAATATCACATTCATATCTAGTGTGTTTCTAAAACATTTGTACCCTATTTTTATGTTTCCAAATCATTCCTACATTGATGTTCATATCAGACTAATATGAATAATGATGAAATCCTTCAGATCACTACCAATTTGGGTATTGAAAAATACATATATCAACACAACACTAGTGGATTCCTAAAAAAAAGTCCTAATTTTTAAAAATATAAGGACCTAACTAGTCTCTTGAGAATTTGATGCCCAACCAACACTAATCAAGTCTTGGGAATCAGGACCTTTTCTTAAGGTGTTAAATCTCCATTGTCGTCAAGTCCTTCATCTACTCCTTTTACCAGAATGTACAAGCATGGAAGCCAAAGCCTTTAACAATAATTTCACAATATATATTACACATGGTAGGGATTATGGACCAACATTAGGCAAGTATATGGTTTATCAAACCCAATATGGGAATGGCATAAAACATTTTACAGAAATTAATACCAAAATGGTAAATATTAAACATTTTGTCAATTTAACATACCACTATGATGTGAATTGAACAAAAGTTTACAATTTTTATATAATGGTATGAACATAAGGCACCATTCAAACCTGATCGTAATTCAATGGTAAGCAATGTTAAGTATTTTTTTTAAATTGGTGTATTCACATATGCAATGTCGATTAACATTCGTGGTGACATGGCAATGACATGGTGCCTATGCGATGACTTATGTGGCACTAATGTTAAGTTGATGTTAGGGAATTGATTGTTAATTAACATTGAATTTAGGCTGAAACCTAGATTTTAAAAAAAAATTGTAGTGTTAAGCAACCCCACAAAAAAAAGGCCATAACTCGATGTTAACAAGCACAAGGTATAAGAGGTTGGGGGCGGGGGCAGGGGACTAGATCCACCTCGTTCACACTTTCCCACCCACATAAAATATTTCCCCCCCCCCAACCCTTCCTTCCGCTATACATAGTGTTCAAGAAAAGAATTTATAGTTTTTTCGAAATAGAAACTAGAAAACCTAGAAGTAAAAATAAGGAGGTGAAGTGCACAATTGCAATTAATAAATTTAGGAAAAACTCCAAGAGATGAAATGCACAACAACAACTAACAACTTTGAAAGCTCAAAGAAATGAATTGAATGTAGCAACCAACAATTTGAAACAACACATGAGATCAAAAAAATGAGGCACACAACAACAACCAGCAATGTTAAGAGGTTGAAGAGGTGAGGTGCAGAACAAAGAAAAGAAAAAAATAGTTCCAAAAGCAAAAGCAGAAATAAGAAAAAAAAGAAAGATGGCAATGGAATTTTGCCAAAAGAAGAAGATGATGGCAACTTTTTAAGTTTTTGTCTTTTTGGTGTGAATGGCCAAAAAAAATAGGTATCAAAAGAAGGGGTGCCATGTAACACTACCTCTAATTTGAATGGTCATATTTTCTTGGTCTTATTAGAAA
>Ga0209208_10001525_pt1 | contig 32752 bp, 29 predicted proteins | sample S1TSphfallax_3_FD_187694 | JGI IMG/M metagenome (GOLD analysis project Ga0209208, IMG submission 187694) | Host-associated microbial communities from peat moss isolated from Minnesota, USA - S1T2_Fd - Sphagnum fallax MG (SPAdes) (version 2) | ecosystem: Host-associated > Plants > Peat moss >...
CAAATCTTAAGAGGCCTGCAACGAATATGGAAAGCCCCGAAGACGATGGGGGGCTTCACGATCACATGCAGGGCACTGATGATGCTGATGATGAACGCGATCGGGCCCGAGATTGCTGTGTGGAGAACAAGATTTCTACTGTTGCCCGTGTGCCTGTGTTGAACACTCCGACTATACTTCCTTCTAGCAAGAGTGGAGGCCCTGCAAGCAATGTAATCCCAGATCAAGCTCCCTGTACTCGTAATCCAGCTGGTTATTTGAGCACCATCACCAGAAGCACACTAGCAACCATCCCGCCTAAAAAACGATGGGGATTGCTCCAAGCATTCGACGCGACTACTACAACTACAGGACAAAGTGAACTATGATGCATCACAGCTGTTGGTAATATTCTACGTTGATGTTCTCTTCCATTTGGGTGATCCAAGAAGGAGCTGCTGGCAATCCAATCCAGCACATGAACTTGCTTGATTGCTTGTTTGCTACTATTTCCTCCAGATCGGAAGAGGCAACTGATCATCAAATCTTGTGCATAAATCCCACTAGCTGCACAACAGAATTTACCACATGTGGTTGACTTCGAGATGCTCATTCGCATGAGTTGCATGAGATCTCATGGTAATTGATTTCCTCTCTGCATGCATGCTTTGCTGGCTGGCTAGCAGCTTGTGAGACTGATCATTGGTGTTTTCTTGGTTCATCTCTGGTGTTTAGTATTGCTGTAGAATCTGTTAGGTCTTTCTCAGCAATCAACATTCTCATGTTTAGATTGAAGAGTTTTCTTCTTTTTTTAGTCTTTCTGTTTTCTCTGATCTTTTCCTGTGGCTTCTCAGATCTCAAGCTCTCTTGTGTCCACTTCATATCTTTACTGGAACTTCTTGGTGATGTACAGAGACTACTAAGTCTCTGTACACTCTTTGTAAATGAATTTGGTTTTTGAAAGCTGAATTTGTGCTTTGATTTTCTTGTGATCTGAACATGTAGTTTGTCTTTGTTTTATGTTTTCCAGTTTTTAACATAACTTTAAATACATCCCTCTTTCTCTTCCATATAGGAGGATTGATCCAGGACACAGCCTCCTGTGTGGTAGGAAAGAAAATAGTAAATATATTAAAGCTTTGATTGATTATATAACACATGTTGAAAGAATTGGAGCAATGGGTGCATTTGCATTGTATATCAATAAGTGTATCATGGATGCAATCAGTGTCTTTGAGTAGATTGGTTTCCTTTTATTCTAATGAGAGTGATCATGTGAAAATAGATGGAGATCTGACCATTGATTTCATTGCTAAAGAACTCTTGATGATTGTGAATTGTCAACTAGTATTTCTGCCTTCTTCAAAGGTGCATTTTAATATTGCCTTCTAGCTGGATGCATTAATTGTAAGTAGAAATAACACCCTTATTTTTAATCCAAATCCAAGTACCATTTTAATTCCTTTGCAGATTCTTTGTGAGTGCTCCTTGGTTCTGATCATGTGCATGGGCTGCAGCAGGTAGTTAGGTTTCTGAATTGCTAGCAAACTGGTTCCACTGTTTGGATTATTTGGGAGATCTGAAAGATCGCATCAGGTTTATTTGCAGCAGGGTCTGTGACTGTCTCTCAAGTTGTGTTTTGAGGGCTTCTGGAATGAACAGTATGATTCAGGCTCTCCTTGTGTACTAAGCTTGAGCATTGCTAGTCCAAGTTCTTTGGTTATTTTAAGTGTTTTGTGTGATGTCAACCTTCATTTCAATCCACTTCTGTCCATTTCAGACTTACCTTTAAATTCATTCAATGGGATTTAGATGAGGATTTTTAATTGTTGTGGTGTAAAATTATCATATATTATGAATGAGCATTCGTAATATTTTTAGATTAACTGACTTAAATGCGGTTGCATTAAAAGGTTTGTGATTCCAGTTGATTATTTCTTTTGATTGTTTGGTAACTTCTCTTGAACCCCTTTTTGTAGCAATCGCATCATTTAGTTCATTAAGCCAAACCTTTGATTGGTTTTCAGTCTGAGAATGACAGTTCTCTTCTGATGATTAACATTTTTTGGTCTTTAAGGTTTCTTCACTTGGATTTGGTTTTGTGTTTGTGCCTGTAATCAATTTTTGTTTGGTCAATTGGTTAGTGCCCAAACTTGGAGATGAAGCCAAACTCCTGTCTTGCTTTTTCCATAAATGATTGTAGTTTCTTCCATTCTGTATATTACATTGGAGGAGCAAGATTTGTGGTTTAGGGTTTGAAGCCAAATGATTTCCATGAGTCAAGCATAAGGTGTTTGCCTCATAAAGGGTGTTGGCATTCAAAGAGTTTTGTGCATATTATGTTCATGAACTGACAGGTTGCCTATGTGCAATCCCAATTGAAACATCCAGATTGAGATATGCTTTTGTATATGGGTTGCCTGAATGCAATCCCAACTAAAACATCCAGATTGCTTTTTGTAGATGCACATGATTGACATCTAGGGCAAGATATGTTGCAAGATGTTGTAGTTCAATTCACTCCATCTTTTATGTTGGATACTCAAAGAGTGTATTCACTTATTTTCTCATCAGGCAGTGCATTAAGAAAAAAAATAGTTCATGGAACTTGGAGAATACTTGCACATAGAAGAAACAGTACATTCCCAAAACCTTTTCTTGTACCGGATGTCAGTTGTGGTTAACTTTCAATTTGTACAGTTGGATTACTGAGTCACCAGGGTCCAGAACAAGTGCAACTTTGACTATATCAACTTAACCTTTCTTGTACTGGATCTAGGTTGTGAAGTTTCAATCTGTACAGTTGGCTTACTTCCATCACCAGAACACGTGCAACTTTGACTACCTCCAGTTTCAAATGGAAAAGCAATTCAATTATCACCTTGTATTATTAAGAACTGAGCAATCCTCTTAAAAATTCCCTTCAAGCAACCTTGTTTTGTACCAACAAACTCATGTTTAAGCACAACTGGTATTGGCCAAAAATTTGATGCAGACAGATGGAGTGGCAGGGAAGGGATGAGCAGGAAGAAGAGAACTATCATTGCTAAGAACCTTCCCAACAGCAACAATGTGTAACTTTAAACACTAGCTTTGCAATCAATCCACAAATCAAGAAAAAAAATTGAAATGAAGAAAACTAGAAAAATGAAAATTAAGGGGTATTTTAATCCTCATACAAAGCATGAAAAAAATCTCAGTTCTGTCTATGCACTGGACTGGAAGAGCTCAGTGATATGTTCATTTTTCATATTGTTTCTCTGGTTGCCCTGCCTACACACTGGCTATTGCCCTCCCATTTATCAAATGCTGAAAGATGTTCATTCACAATGTACACTTTCATACACTCCATGTATGTCCCTACCTTCCATGATCTCTCAAGTAAACTAACAACGAAACAGAAGCCCTCAGAGAATGCAGAGCTAGGTTTTAGCCCCAATTGCTTCAATTAGAGCTCTGTGTCTAATAAGAGGAAGTACCTTTTGCATTAGCCCTAGTTATGTGATTGGGAAATTTGAGGTATTCGTTACATGGGTTTCAAGCTCTAGTATCCTTGTGGTTGCTTAAGAATGTAAAACTTCATGCAATCATGACAAACCTCAAACTAAATCCAGCCACATATGGATGAGAGCTATTTGTGATGCATTTGAGGAATGAAGGGATGATGACAGTTGGTTTGCATTCACTAAAATTGTTGCCTTGATTGCAACCTGTGTTTGTTATTCCAACTAATGCAGAGTTCCATGGCACATGGTGGTTCCACATTTGCCAGAGTCTAAGAACATTACATGTAAGAATCCGTCTAACACTCTTTTATGACTCAATTGGAAGTAATATACCTTGTCACTAGCTGCGGTGCTTCTTGCCATGTCTTGTTACACTTTGCTCCTCACCATTAGAGTCATCTTCTGGATCAGAGTCTTCAATGATTCGTCCCCGTCGCCTTTGACCTGATCCTGGAACCTCCCTGCTTCCAGGACTAGATGGTGCTTCATCTTCATGCTCTTCATCATTGTCTTCATTGCCTCTGTTATCAGCCTCAGCCTCTGGAACACCACTGCCCATGATGTCCTCCTCAGCTTCCTCTGTAGTCTCCTGTGTTTCTTCTTCCCCATCTGAATGATTTGTGATATCCACATTTGGATCATTTCCTTCTTCTGCTACATCCTGAACTGGCCTGTCATCTTCTGATCTATGGGCCACAGGTTTGCTCTTCTTATTGGAGACTATGATTTTAAAGTCTCTTGCAGTGCTACGCTTGGCATGGCGCATGAGGTTCACTTTGGAGACTCGGCTGAGCTGTATCAGATATCTCTCATAGTCCTCAATGTGGTAGATTAGGTTTGGTATGGTCTTTCCCTCTCGCTTGATTTTGCTGAATGACCCCTTTTCTGTTTGATTCTCCTGCTGATCCTGTCAAGCCAACTAACCATGGATGGTTACTGAAACATCAAAACTAGCTGCAGATTCAAAGCATGCTTACACAAGATTCAGAATGAGGTGATTTGGAGATCTTGTGCTCGAGGACAAAAATACAGGACAAGAGGTTAAAAAGATTTATACCCTCTGCATTGTGGCCATGAAAAGGTAGAGAGGTACAGTTAATCTCTTGCAGGTCACCTCAGCAAGCTTCTGGAATCGGGTACTCGGAACTGCTTGAGTGCATCCTTTTGTTGCAATGCAGAGTTTCGTTGATGCTGCCAGACACTTGTAAAGGTGTGTGGCCACCTTGAGAAACTGCTCAGCTGGAAGACCTGCAAAATATAAAGTCCCATGAAAGCATCCGTGAAGGGAAAGAGTTTCTCTGATTTGGAGCTTTCCTGGAACACAGACCTACTGATGACAATTTGAAAGTTTTAAGTAGAGCCATTAACTGCAGTCCGATTTGAACTCTCCATCCAAGGCCCACTTTCTTACATCACATATGCATCTTTGAGGCAGTAGGTTATATTGTGTCCTAGCAGAATGTCATCAAAGTTTTACCTGTCAAGCACATGGTGCTAAAATCAGACAGTGTGAGCATCACAGCTTCCACTCTTGTGTGCAAGACTTCCTCCAGTTGGAATCTTCTTGGAATATCAGACTGTCCAGAAACAGAAAATCTGAGCCCTGGAAGCTTCACCAATCCTATAATCTTGATCTTCCCTATCAGCCACTCCATGTCCTTCAGAGTGTTCTCACAATGCTGCAGAAGAAATCTAGCCATGGCATTCTTGGTAGTGACATTAAGTATGGGATAAACCTCTGATGAATCAATTGGGTCTACTTCTTCAAATCCCATAACCTTCAGAAGCTCAGAGGACAACCCTTTTGCAACTTTGAAATCCTCTGGAACAGTATTCAGACATATGGCCAGGGATGCCATGGCACAGACAGCCCCACTGTTTGTGATAGCAAATTCTTTGCAGATGGCTTCTGCCCATGCTGCATGTTGTTTCATCATGGAAGGTGGCAGCTTCTTTCCCAGAAATAGCAGGGTTTTTGCTACAACCTGCAGATACACAATTCAAATTTAGAGGAAATAAGGACCTTGCCTAACATAGCATTAAGGACATACCCCTTGAGCCTGTCTTTGGGCAGACAGAAAGGTGTGAAATTGACGGTGGCAGCTTCTTTCCCAGAAAGAGAAGGGAAATTGCATGTTCACCTGGAGAGCCCATGCATTAGCAGCAACATCATAAGCAACAGTGTTTCTTGACTCTGCCAGGGCTAGATTAGTAGTCATGTTTTTTTTCAATCAATGATATCCTTGGTCTTAAGACAATTTGTGCCAAGCATGTGATTAGACATTGAGATGACCAGAGACAAGCTTGTGAAGCAAGCAGGGATTCAAAACCACCCAAACCCATTGTCTAACTCCAGAGGTTCCTTGCTAGAACAGCACTAGAACCAACTTTCTAGATGAAGGACCATTTCAAGACATTGTAATGATGAACCTTTGCAACCAAACAAGGTTGAGGATATCGGTACCGCAAGCTCGCAAAAGCATGAGTCAGCAAGTAGCCCTCGCATGAGAGGTTGAATATGTTTCTGAAGCCAGTGATGTAGTAACTGTGCATCTGCACCTTCAAATCTTCCTTTCTCAATTAATCCAACATGTGATTCAGGTGGATCCCCACTATTGTGCTCGGCATCAAAGTCTGATGTACAACTGAGAAGAACCTCAATAAAACTCCCCCTGTAGGTTGCTATTTTACAAAGCTCATCTAGACAGTTCACAGCAATCAGCATTGGTCCCTCCCCAGAATCTTCAGAAGATTTTTTTGCTTTGCCTCCTTTTACCTTCTCTTGTGACTTAACTGTTGAGGAACCAACCCTCACACTCGGAAACTTGAAAGATGAAATGAAATTCAAAAGTGGAGATGCTATCAGTTTCCAGTCTTCTCTCCCAAAAGGTCCAGTGAAGGTTCCACTGAGATTATTTGGATTCTCCTTCTCTATAAAGCATTCATTGGCAACAGCCTTCAAATGCCGAAGACTTAGACGAAGAACAAATGATGTTGCATCACAACCAGAATGTATGTCCTGATCAGCTGTTGTTTGGAGAAGATAAGCAATGCAAGCACTGCTGGAAAAGGAAACACGTTTCTCAAGAATTGCTTTAGGTACCGCAAACCTTGTTTGCTTTGCAGGTCCAGGAGTTCCTCGTGACTGCGAAGCTCTTCGGGGTTTCGGATTTAGTATCTTGCCAGTTGGACCTGCTTTTGCTGGGGCTGTAGCAGAGGCCTTTGTATGCTGTTTCTGGTTGACAATCTGATGAAGTGAGTCATGGAGTACAAGGTAGCTTTTGACCTCATCCTTAATGTCCATCTGTCTACCTTCACAATCTTTTTGAGTCAGCTCAGCAACCGCTGCATCCATCAAAACCTCAAGCACGCCCAGAAAGAGACGCCCTTCCTCCAATTTTTTCTCACCCTCTACAGTTTCAACAGCAAAGTTCTGGGTCTTGTCAAGCTTGAAATCTGCATGTAAGGTTGAGAAACTTCAGTCTTGCAATACTGTAAATAAGCCTTATAAGAAGCATCAGCTCCTTCACTGGAACTGCTCATGCAGTTTGAGTTCAAAAACAGAATGAATACAGATTGAAAGACAGACTCATCTAGGATTCAAGGAGTCCAGTACAGACCTCCTAATGAGCTACTTCTGACATTTTTCCGAATCTTGCAGAAGGCAGCCCCAAGTAACTCTCCACTAGACAATTGACCCTGATGCAATCAAAGAATATCAGTCCAGCAGACAATAAAAGGACTTTAGAACTCTCTGAACTTTGATCCTATTGTAGGGGTCTTTCTAGGGTCACATACTTTTGTCAGAAAATGCATCAAAAGTTTGGAAAACAGGAATACTCAGAATTAGGTGATCCTGGAACTCAGTAGGTCTTGCAACAGTCTAAATTGAATTGGACCTTGGTGATATGATTATGCTACAGCTTCTGGAGAGATTTTCAGCTTGAGATGTATGGTATTTATGCTAGATGTATTGAATACAATGACTCTTATCTGTGAGATTTGGGTAGCAGTAAGAACAAGTGGAATCGTCAATCTTACATCTGGTTGAAAGAAAAAACCCAGAAACGTCCAATGAAACTCAAAGACCTAATCTGACTCATGGAATGCAAAACAGGATTTTCTTCAACAAAAGGTGGGTGCAAAGAGTCAGAATTCACAGAAATACAAGCAAAGTTGCATACAAGTTGATCCTCTGAGAATGCAAATTCACAAGTCTCTCCCGTATCAGAAGCCTGCTGTGCATGTCTCTCTTGTGGCTGCACCAGTAGTAGCTGGTGAATGCATGCAAGAAGATGATCAAAGGGCTCTTCCAAATATGCAGCATTATTCCGTGTAGCCACACATTCACTTAGTTTCAGGTTCACTGTATCACCCTAAAACACCCACAAAACATAATCATGAGTACAAACAAAGTACCTCTCCCTGCCCACAACTTAGGAGATTCATTTATTCATCATTGGTCTTTGAGCTTTCCTAGATGTCTGCAGAAGTGATTGCATTCCTTTTGATTGTCCTGTGCTTACTGTTGAAAAGCCATCCAATTCTCATTCTGAAATCAGTGGTTCATTATATGATACCACCACTTCAAGATTACTGTCCATGTCCTATACTGAATTTCTAGACTGTTGATAAAAAAATAACCATTTTTTTGTTCTTCTTCTTTCCTTTATTCTGAGGCTGTATGCAAAAATAGTACTAGAAACATTGGCTTTAGGAGCTGTGAAACAGCCATTAGCTTCCTTTCTTCTTTTGTCCTCTCTCATGAGCTATGTGGGTTGTCTGATTCACTCTTCCTTCTGATTTCCTCCACTCTTCTCCTTACTGACTCCTTCATGCCCTATCTCTCCTACTGACCCAAACAACAAACAATGATCCATTTTGTGTCATATCCTATCTGTTGTATTTACCCAAACATCAAACTATGACCCAGATTGCACTATTGCAAAGTAAGGATTTACTTCTCTCTCTTCGTAGAACTGCTGGAAGTGGGGCCACAGAAGATCAAAAACCTCCTCTGCTGAAGTAGGGTCAGCAATTAATACACTGGGAAGCCTTTTGTACAAAGCCTCACGTACACACACCTGTGAAAAGCTCAGATTGATAAAAAAATGCCAACCTTCTTAAGTCCCACAACACTTCAACCATTTATAACAAAGCTGCCTTATGCACGTTTGCAGCTAAAGTATTCCTGATCATCAATACTTGTTTACACTTCTGAATTTTGGAACCACAGACATAAACTAAACAAGGGCAATTATTGAATCTGGTAATCAATGTGGAGCAAACTAATGTTTGGCACACAGGTAATCATCCACCCTGTCAATTGAGACAGCAGCAGAAGAGTCAAGATATTCTTGTTACCTGCTGCAGAAGGCAGCGCTGCAGCAATCCAAACACCTCACGAAGAAGTCTTCGACTGTGTCCATATCTACCATGCCTTGGCTCCATCTGGCTATAAGACTGGCTACAGCTTGCCTCACTGGAGGACATTCTGTGCCATGACTCAGAGTCTGCATCATTCATGGTTCTATTTTGCTTCTCAGCTATAATAAGGTCCAGAAGTCCTTGGACTGCAACCATGCGATTGCTTGCTTCTCGGCCAAACATAGATTTCCGTAACATCAAGATAGTGTAGTCCTGTTCCAAGTTCAACCATTTATTGGGAGACAAGATACCTTAGAAAATACTAACAAAGATATCAAGCAATAAATCTAGAATGCTCTTGGTGGTTACTGATCTCCAAGTGATCTTCAGAATTTTTCTCTTTAGAGAACTATCTTTGAACAAGAAAGTCTTGCTGATGGAGATCCTAAGCAGAGAGTCTGCTCAAACAGAGCAGCACTAAACAATATTGTACTAAAATCCAACAGAGGGTTGTCAGACCATGCACAGTTCTGTATTTCCTCTTTAAGGAAGGTGCCAGAGTTTTCACTACCATGGGAGTTTGGACCATTTCACAAATGTATGGTAGAAGAACATAGAATGGCCTGCAAATAGACCTAAACATGGATCACTTCCACGAATAAAAACAAACATAAGTGAAAACTTCTCCCTGGCTCACCTGGAGATCACGACTGAGCTGAAACAATGGGCACAGAGCTTGAACAATTGGAGCTGCTGAGGAACTGGGCAAGAAGGTGAGGTAGTCCAGGCACTTCTTGAGACAAGCACTGCGCATTAGCATGTGCTGTGGGTGCTTTTGCACAAGGAGTGTGAGCATCCTGAGAGAAAACAAACTCATTGGGGTTCAGATCCATAAAACCCATGGACACTCTGAAGACAAATGAAGCCATGAGACAGAGAAGAGTCTTCAACTGCATAAACAATACTGAAGATTAGCAGTTTTCTGCCCTGAACCACTTAGAATTTCACTCATGGGACAATTCATTTGCATAGATGTAGCCTACTTTTGGTTCCAAATTGTCTCACTAGGGCTTTTACTTGCCTGACAATTAGCTCACTTTGTTGAGGCTTGAGTCCAATCAAGCGAAGTTTACTTTGCTCAATAATCTGTACCAGTGAGGAAACCCACTACAGTTATGAGGTAACAAACAGGTAAAGACCTTGCTTCATAGCCATAGCTCTAAGTTCTGTACTCAGTAAAAGGCACATTTGCATTCTAGAAATTCCAGTCCCATCAAAACTCCATAAACTGATCCACCAATCTGTAACTTAATTTAGGAGAGGCCTAAATTTTGCAAATATACTAGCTTGTCATTCATGACTGCATGACAGTAAACAGCTTTTGTTTGAAGGAAGACAGAAGTAACAACAAACACACTAAGGCCTTTTGGAATAAAACTAGCAGACCGGTCCATGACATCTCAACACCAGATGGCTGCCTTTGTGCTGTGCACCTTGCAAGACAGTCAACCACGTACTTACAATCTGCAGGAAGTTCCCTGTAGATTATTCTAAACATTGACACCAGAAGAAGAGCAGAACATCATGTGCCAACTAAAAGCTTAGAGGATTGTGAGATGCAGAATGTTGCAACCTATGGAATTCACCTCGTCACGTGCCATTTCATGAACTTCAAAGGCTGCTGAGAGCAACTGCAACCCTAGTTGCTGGCTCTCGGACACTAACTCTATGCGTATCCCATCTTCCCCAAATGGATACCTTATGGCTGCTCCAGACTCTATCAAGATGAAACCCATCTGCACAACACTAGGAATCATATGATCCCACCCAAATGCACTGTTCTCCACCTGTATGGTCACAGAGGACATAAATAGCTGATTAACATCAGTCTGAGATTAAAGCTCCAAAACCAAGAGTAAAACATAATTACATATGCTTTGATAGGACACAGAATCCTCAGAAAACCAGAATCTCTTCCTATCACCCCTACACGGTTCTATGATCAATTTGTGCTCTTGGTGGATGTCATATGTATGGCTTGTCTTGTCTTTGTTCATTACTGCAATTCTAGGCAAGCACAAAACAGTATACCTATGACAATGAGATAAGGATATAGATATATATTACGGTCCACATGAAGGACTGCTCCATAGCTTTAGCAATCCGGGAACTCAATGGACCCAAGATCGATGATGCCAATACAGATTCTCTGCATTGGAAACCAGCAATGAGGTGAGGACTTGAGGTGAATGATGTCAATTCAACCTCAAGGAAGAAAGAAGATTGTCTAGCACCCCCCAAGCAGCTCAAGAGCTAATGGACAAGTAACAAAGGGTAGAGAGCATCAGAGACCTGAAGCTACCTCATAACTAACCAACCAACTAAGGATTTCATCAGCAGCATGGCATCATGAAGATAGCAAAGCACTTCTGGTACTTGTTGCCAGACTCTTCAACCAAAAATGCACTCAGTTGATAGCATCCTCACCACTGCATCATCTATTTCACCTCCAATGCATGATGCATTGAGTAAATTCCTCTAGTCACTCCATGATCATCTCAACACTCCTGTGTTGAACAGGTCCAGCATGCACAATGTAATCCTAATAGGTGTCAATGATCAGCTTGTATATCACTTACCTGCAATGCTCACAGTCTTGATATGACTTCACAGCAGCAACTTTGAGAAGGTCGAAGCAAGGTTGCTCAAATCTCTGGATTCGAGCAAGCGACAACAAAACGCATGCAGTAAATGGTGTTAACGAGCCTGACCCCATCCGCACCACTGTGAGCCACTCCAAACCCAGCGCTGAATCTTGCTTCACCGCAAAATTGATGTGAAGAACTACAGTGCCTTCTACTTGTCGATACGCATCAATGGCTACTGGACATGAACAACAGCTCATCAGAAATCACTCTTGCAAAACCTGTGAGATCCTATGCAACACTCACTAGTCTGATGTCATTGTTTGAAGACTATGGGTGCTGAATTACAAACATATTGTACCAGTTTGTGGCCTCTCTTTGCGAGTCAGTAAGCCGCATAGTGTCCAGCCTTGCAGCTTGCTGAAGAAAGACATGATGCCTGTGACAACAATTCTTTTGTGGCCATGGGAAGCCAACAACAACAACTGATACACCAGAGATGGCAGGGCTTGAGGCTCAACCTCCTCCATGTGACCAAAAAGCTTCTTCAAAAGATCTTCAACCTGGGTCAGATCAAGAGGCAATTCTCGAATTATGCTAGCCATTCTCGTGAGCAATGCTTTCGCCCATGGAATGTGTAGCAGTTGCGTAACAACATGATCCCTGTACTCTCTCCCGCTCATTTGCAGTTCTTGCCCCTGTGTCCAAGCAACAACAGAATGTGTATTGAGACTACCATTATGGGAAGAAACCTTAAGCCTAAACCTTTGTGGATGCTAACGCTTGGCATCACCAGTCAATCTCAGCAATGTGTTTGGAAGGGAGGAGAGATTCATGACGTCAATGTAAGCTGAAAATTGGCACACCTCTTCCAAGGATTGCATGAATGATTTGTACCTGCTCTCCAGGCACGAGAACCGAGTCGACCGACGTCATTATTATTGTCAAGCAAGTCGGGAGAAGATCAAGAATGGAGCCGTAATCCTGACCCACCTCCATGTCCAGATTCGAGATGACAGCCTCAACAACAGAAGGAAGAAGGCGTTGGGGTAAGCTCTCCATTTCTTGAATGAAGAACGAGAGACAGTCTACGACTTTCTTGTCAACGACAAGCGTGTGCGAAATCACCAACTCGATTACATGGACTACAACGAGAACCAAGAGTTTTGCTGCTCTTGAAAACTCGTTGTCTCTCGCAATGGGAAGCAGAAAATAGTAAAGAGCTCGAGTGTAATCCAACGCTGCTTGTCCTCCTGAGCCGGATCCCGCCCGGCATCTTTTCTCGAATGCGGCTAGCACCGTTGCATCACTCCTAGACAGAATCACATCGACAATGCTCTGCTTCTCCGCAAACAACTGAGAATTCCCTCCCAGCCTTGCCGCCTCTTCCACCACCTGATCATCAAAATCCATATTTCCAGCAGCTAAACCCAAAGCAACTGGACACAAAGAGCTGGCTGATTGTGCATCACCTTACATTTTCCCTCTTCTTCCAGACAGTTTCCGCAACAACAACACCTCTTCATGGAATCATTTAGAATAATGCATGCTCCCAAAAAACAGCGCATTCCAACACAAAACTAGCGCTGGAAAACAACGCAACTTCCCCAGTACAATACTCCGCATTCTGCAAATACCCAACGCTGCAACGCTCGTAAGCGCAACCCAATACACCACTTCCTCGAAAAATTCTCTCAGGCATCTGACAATCCGATGATGACCCCGAACAAAAATTGGAGCAATCCAACCTCCGGATTCTTCCAATGGAGTCTTCGAAAAAACTCTTCTACATTCGTCCTCTCGAATTCACCATCATGTAGATGGTTCACATCCGAGCGCGGGAAGAAGCAGCGAGACATTCCGTTGCGTAATATTCCTCTATAACGTCCTCTCCACCCCCACCGTCCGGCCTGACCTATACAACTATAGGCGCAGGGGGCCCAATTCTGCGTCAGAACAAACAGGTGTGCTTCTACTCTTTTTCTTCTCGTTCTTTTCTTCTCATTCCTCATTCTTCTTTACTTTTCTGCGATCTTGTGTTCTGGGATGTTCTGATTCTTGTGTTTTTGCAACTTCATTCCAGCTGCTCAAGCTCTAAAAGAGAACTGCAGAAGAAACACAATATACAGCCATATAGTCCTCATGCACAATCAAGACTTGCACAAAGGCTCTTCATCGTCTTTCTCTGATCTTGTCTTTCTGTAATCTTGTCTTGGACCTCTCTCCTTCTGTAAGAATGGATACACAGAGTCTGGGCTTTTCATAAATCGGTTGCATCTCAGCCTGGAGCTTGCTCTTGGTCTCTCGTGAGACCATGCACAGCATCTCGATCTCAGCCGAAACCCTCGGCCACTGTCTGTGTCCAACTCCCGATGAAAACTATGGCGTTGTTCAATTGATGCAGGCAGTAGTGTGCCCTGCAGCTTGACTGGCAATCTGAAAGGGGAGCTTAATTTTCCTCAAATGCTGAACTGAAGATGAGATTGGCATCTTCCTCAAGAGGAGATTGAACCAGGAGGAGGAAACAATTCTTTCACGTGCATGCAACCAGCACATCCAACATGTGAGGCCTAGCAAATAGTCTACAAAGTTCTTAATGACCTAGCAGAATCTCTCCTGAGTGCCATTAGATAATGACCATTGGTCAGACCCAGCTTACAGCCATCCACCGGCCAGTGGCTGTGAATAGCAGTGACTGGCCACCATGTCTCCACACTGAATTCATTATCTCCCAACATTGGGCATAGATAAGTGTGAATAATTTGAGCAAAATGTTTGAGCAAACTATTATACAAAAACCAGCATCCTGAGTTTCTGTCACATTTCATGAAGCATCAGGTGGACTCAGTCATGATATTGGCTAGCTTTGAAACAGGTATATTGGAAGGAGGATTCATATCACAGGCTGATGACTGCAAGCAATAGTACCAAGGATGTCTGAAACAAATTCAAATATCAACAGGTTCATGAACTGGACAAAATTCATTGCCCTTACATCAAAAATTCCACATAAGACAGCCTTGCTCTCCTACTGCTACTGATAAACATGCTGTCAACAAGTTCTATCTTCTCAAAATGGCCTCAATGCTGGACAAAAGGAGAGCTGTCCAGCATTGACAGTGTACCCCCAGAAATCGCCATATTTGCATCACTCTTACAATCCTGGCTATGAGAACCTATGTGTTATTTGAGAGTGTCACCCAATGCAACTGAGTACTATGAGGCCACAGTACGCCAAAGTGCCAGACTGTACTTGTTATCTTTTGTTCCCTGTCCTATCATGCCTACCTATATGGGGCAAGCCTCCTCAAACTCCCGTTGTTCCTTGCGGCAGAGTTCAAACTCATTGGTCCAGTAATCCATGCACTTGCTATATGCATCCATAGCCTTTGGGCACTTGTCGTTGAGCTCCCTCAGTCTAAACATTCACCAAATAGCAATGTTAGATAGTCCAAGCTACCCCAACTCATATTCTCGCTTGTACTGACTACAAACAAAAAGCTTCATAAACCTGACAAATGCTGCCTCTTGCATAAGCTCCAATTAAAGTAGGTTGCAAGATGTATGCAAAGAAGGCTATCATAAGAATCAGATTGACAGGACTTTATCAACCTCAATTTCTGAACATGAGCAAATGAAGTGTCATCTCAAATGATTCATGGACTTGACACACCTAGATGATTACAGCTATGACTATACAGAATCTGGGTCCAAGCAAAGAATCTCAGTCAGATCCAATCATCAATGGTGCACAGCTACTGTCAGGGATGTTGAAGACAAAGGATGCAGACACTAGTTGTGTATCGAAAGCCCTTTTGACCAATTCTTTAATGGTTGATCCTTTCTGCAGAGATGGCTTGGTCTATTGTCCACCATTTGCTAAGGGAAGTTCCATATTTGCTTCCTTTCCTATTTCATGTGCCACAAGTCCACATAGACCATGTTCTGGATTTGTATTTGAACCAAGAAACCACTCAACAGAGTGATCAAGACAGCGCCCTAACAGTAAGCCCTCATCTATGTGGCATTTGTAGCCAAGACCGCTTGTAAACTAGCAATGCGCTGTAGTCACTCCAGCTTTGGCTCAATACTCTACACCCTCAATAGTTGGTCAATGCGTTTATTCTTCGTGTATTTACTTCAACATCTGGATCACCAACATATAGGAGCAGTACCTGCCACATTTTTTGATAGCTTTGCAAGCTGACGAAGACACATGAAAAGAACACCAAAAACGCGTATAATAGGTGAATGCTCGGTCATAGACAACCCTAGATTGCGAAAGGTTTACGAAGCTTACAACGAGACAACACAACTCGTGACGTCCTGGCCCTGACGCAAACATCTCTCGGGGTTGGGGTCATTCCTCTTGCAATCCAGAAAGGCTCGGTTCTGAGCTCCGCATTTGCTGGCGATGTGCTTGGATGCAGCCATGAGGACAGCCGAGGTCGTGATCGGAGCCGGCCTCTCCTGCGGCGGCCTCGTCTCGACTCCCATCTGTCCACCACTGCTTCAAGAAGACACCCTCTTCTGTCCTCCCTAGATCTAACACTTCCCTTCGAGAAAAAAAAACCCGGTGCAACAAATCGATCACGCGTGCACGGAGGTTGGGAAAACAAGCTCCGAAGACGAGGAACACAACGAGGAAGACGATCCTGGAACCGTGCCCTAAATTCAGGTCCCTGATACCAGATTCTCAAATTCAGGTCCTAAAAACGAAGAACCAGAAACAGGAGGCATCAATTTGGGACGTCGATTGCAAATATAAACCTTGTGGCTTGAAGTTTAAACGTCAAAAGGAAATAAAAGCACATATGATGTTAGACGTTCATAATGTTCAGGTCCATTCACACGTAATGTTAAGTCAGTGTTAAGCGAAAATCTAGGTGGCATCTTAGGTGGCAGCTAATGTTAAATGGGTGATTGTTTGATATTGATTGAATGTTAACTAAAGGTAAAATATTCATGGTAAATAGGTATAGGTCCTAAATGACTAGCTTAGTGTTGTCATGTTTACACATAAAGTATGGGCATGTTTTCATGCACATAAGTGAAAGCCAAAATAAGAAGTATTAATGTCAAGTTTTCTTTGTTTGGTTAAGGGTGTGTTTAGGGCTGGTTTTTTTTAAATTCCCAAATGTTTTTTCATGGCAATGTTTGATTTAAAGGTGGGTTGGATTCATTTTCACAAAAGATCACCAAGACAAACAAAGAAAATGTTTGGTTATGTGGGGTTTGTTTGTTAGATTAATGGGCATGCAACTATTCATAAATAAGCTCTAAACTCTAATAAGGATATAATGCATCAAGATTACCAAGGACATCAAATTTTGAGTCTTTCAAAGAAGCTCGTTATTAACCCTCCAAAGATTTAACCCTCGAGATTTTTACTAAGTTTTTGCAATTTCCATTCCTTCCAAAACCCAACACCATAACAACCTTAAACATAGGTAAAGTTTAACTTAAAGGTGCAACTCAAGGTTAGAATCATCTCTCTTTCAAGTATGTCCTCCCTATGACCTAGAGTATAAAAACAATTCCAACTTTACTTATAGTTTTTTAATTTAATTGTTGAAATGCTAAGAAATATATAAATTAATCATAATTCATATCTACCAAAAATAAATAGAATATGTAAAAGAAAAAAGGTTGGGCATGAAGCTTTTCCTTAAAAAAACAAATCTAGAGGAAAAAGTGTAGAAAGTAGATGAAGAACAATTAGGTTTTGTGCAAAAAATTGCATTACAAGTGAAAGTAGAACAAGTAGATGATCAATTACTTAATTCAAAGGTAGATTTGCAACTAAGAAATCTTAAATAGAATTAGGAGGAGAACCACTACTAGAGTTTGGGACAAAAATCATAGATCATATTTATAACCAAAGGTTCAAAAAGTATTTGGACTATTGTCAAATTCAATAACATGTAGTCCAAATCTTGGATCAAAAAGATTCATGAGAGCAGGGGATCAACTAGGTCATATAAATTACTCATATAAATTTCTTTCCATAACTTGTACATCAACAAAAGATGTTGATTTAGTGTGGGAAGACTTTGCAAATTTCTATACTCATCTATTTTACTATAACACTACTTGAACATGCAATATTTAATTTCCAAATTTACAACATTTATTTGGATCCTTGGGATGTGTACATGAAAGAAAATGGCATACCATTAGTTTTGCCAAAATGCACATTGCCAAGTTTTTGGAGGTTGGGACCCAAAATGGTGAATTATAAATTGTGTAATGTTGCTACAAAAGGTGTTTTACCAAGGTTTTACATTTTCAAAAGTGAAAGACTACATGATGATTACATCAAACTTTGCAAACCAAAAATTTGCATGGCAATGCAAAAGAAAGTTTGGATGATTTTTTTCTTGTTCAAGGAGTTCTTAACTTTATTCAAAAAAAATGTTTCAAGTGTAGTGTCTTTCACCAATTGACACTTGTTAATTATAGATGGGCATAGTAGTCATACCCTAAAGCCAATAAAATATGCACAAGAGTTTGGGTTAAACATGATTACCTTACCATCTTATTCATCACATGCTCTATAGCCATTAAATGTGTCTTGTTTCAAACCATTTAAAACAACATTCAAAAAGGTTAAGGATTCAACTATGTCAAATAAAATCACTTGGAACCAAATAAAATCATTATGGTTGGATAGATAAATTAAGTCGTAGATCAATCTTTCACAAAGAAAACCATCAATTTTGGGTTCACGACTATAGGTATCTGACCTTTCAACCCCAAGGCAATGGACAATAAAATTCAACCTTCATAAATTTACACTACAACAAGCATAAGCAACCATGGAAATGAAGAAGAATACACATCAAATGAAAAAACTAATTATAATCAAGATAAAAAATGCAAGGAAGAATCTATTGATGTAGGATTTCCCCATGTAATTGAAACAACATTCTAGTAAACAACACTTGAAGATCATCCTACTAGTAGGTTAAAAATTGACCAACATTATTATGTAGGCATGTTTTGAAACCCTAATGTGATAGAAAATAATTATAATAAATTATAAACCCATATGAGGTTATTCCTAAGTTGGTGCAAGAAACCTAGAGTCTTCCAAATTTAAGCTAAAAAACCATGAGGTTGCATAACTTTTTTTCATTGTTTCATTTAGTTACAACACAAATAAGGGGAAAGGAACCATTAATTGACTACTTTCAATCATATTTTGTGACTTCTATTGAACACCTAAATATTATTTTAAAAATATCATGGACAATGCAAGTATAAAGGAAATCATAAAAGGGAAAAAAAATTAAAAAATAAATAATAAATAATAAACAAGCCAAAAAAAAACACATTTTGGGGACTATAAAAAATAAAGCAACTATTAGAATTATTACAAAGCATGCTAAAACACAATTTAATGCAGCTTGGACTGTAGCAACTATCAAGGAGGTTGATGATAAATTCACCAAATTTTCAAGTAAGTTTGTTAACTAATGCACATAGGTACATGGGTGTTAATCTTGGATGCACAACCGAGGTTGAATGAAAGTTTAAGCAATGGGCATGGGCTAAATAGCAAGCAAGAAGACATTGAATAATAATGTTGCTACTTGTAATGACTAAATATAAGAAAAACATATGGTCATCACCGAGACTAGTTCACCAAAAGAAAACATGAACTAGGATCATTAAAGTTAAAATTGAAATGGAAACACTTCAAGAACATGAAAAAGAGGTCAAGAAGGCCAACATGGATTTCAAGAACAAAAGTGGAGGCTAGAACTTGATGAGATAACACCACAAAAACACAAAAAGCATACCCAAAATCCAAAAGTCACAAAAGGTCAACATGGATTTCAAAAACATGAAAAACATAGCTAAAAGCTTGAACTCAATGAGAAAACAGTTCAAGAGCACAAATAACACAACCAAAAACTTGAACTTGTTGAAACAACACTTCAAAAGCACAAATTGCACAACTAAAAGCTTCAACTTTTTGAAACAACACCTCAAGAGCACAAATAGCACAACCATAAGCTTGAACTTGTTGGAACAACACCTCAAAATCATAAAGAACATAACCAAAAGCTTGAACTTGTTGAAACAACACTTCAAAAGCATTAAAAACATAGCTACAAGCTTAAACTTATTGAAACAACACCTCAAAAACATGATTAAAGAGCACAACCAAAATTTCAAAAATGTTAAAAGAAGACCAAAATTTCACCTACAATGATGGAGCTTCAAGTTCAAAGTTTCAAAAATGCGAAGAAAAATGAAAATAACATATAAGAATTATAGAACTTTGAATGTAAATTTTTAATAATGTGTTCAAAAAATTATAATAAGATATATCAATGATGAAGCTTTGAATTTAGAGTTTTAAAAAAGTGCTTAGAAGACCAAAATAGACTACAACAATGGGCATGTGAACTCAAATGTGTCTTCTTGTAAGTGATACAAGTTTGCTTCTTCCTAGCAATGTGTTTTTCTTGGTGACAAGATTCCTTTGTGACACGACACATTCTTTTTAATAATGGACATCACAAATTTAGCATGCAAAGAATTAATAATGAAAATCATAAAAAATTCATTCATTCATACACCTTACACACGAATATCATGCATTGAAAACACATTCATTTATGCACACATGAATAAATGTGTTAATAGATGAAATATGAACCTATGAATGAATGAATGCCATATGAGTTTCACATCTTCCTTTAATTTTGTGTGCCAAATATATTTTCAATGCACAATATTAATGTGTGAAATGTATGAATTATGAACGAATAAATTTTGCATGATTTCCATTAGTAAGTCATGAGATGTTAAGTTTGTAGTGAATTTATTTAGTGATGTGACTTCCTTTTCATGATGACAAATGCGTTGTTTCTAATGACAAAACTTGTTACTGATATGTGTATTTTCTTAGTGATGAATGTCAAAAAAATCTCATGCCATCACTACGCCCACAAACTTGCAACAAGTTTGGTGAAAGGTACCTTTTAAACCCATTATCATTAATTTTTAACCTTAGATTTGTGAAGATTTTGACCACATATTCAAAATTGAACAGTCATTTTGAAGATAATGGTTATTCACATTTTCATTTATTATAGTGATGAGGACAAAAGACATCCATCAAAAAGCATATCATTTTTTGGTTTTTGGGAAAGCAAGTAAACTTTTATGGGTTGGCATGTGTTTGAAGTTTATTTTTCCTCATTTTTTTTAATATATTTTTAAATAAGCATAACTTGTTCATTTTTCACTCAATTTGAAGGATTTAAAGGGCATTGGGTGCACCTTTTATTCCTTTACAATTTTTCTTTAAATACCATAAATAAATAAATAGATTGAAAGATTTAGAATTGACAAACACATTAAGTGTTCAATCATTATCATGTTTACCTTAATGGGAGGCATGACTAAATCCATAAATATGGTTTGGTTTAAAAAGAACTGAAAAAACAAAAACTTTACAAAAACATAAAATAAAAATTTAAAACACCATGAAAATTAGATCATGTGTGGCACAAAAGAAAAGTTACATGCATTAATGTGCCCTCTAAATACTTCACAAATATTTGCAAGATTGTTATGTGTAGGGTTGACATTGGGGTAGATGCAAGTTATAATGGTTCACTTTTGTGATGAAACAATGGTTTTTCCCCTAGGTGCCCTTTAATCTAATGCATATGGTGATAAATATATCTTTAAATTTACTAATTGAAATTGGATGTAAACTAACAAGTTCATTATGAAGAGAGCTATGGGTGGTTATTTATTGATAAAAAAATCATTTGTTAATAGTAATGGACTTTTGAAGTCAAAAAATATGGACTAATCATTTGATAAATGAAATTTTTTTATTTTGATTTAAATTCAAAATTTGTTATTGAAACTCAACATATAATGTAATACAAGATGATAAACTCATATGAGGAAATTATTTTTCAAAAATTTAATCGTTTAACATTAGGGACTTTTGAATGGTTAAAATTTTACCATATTTTCATAAGTCCATATGAATAACATTTTTTTTTTTCAAATTTTTGTCCCAAAAAAATATGTTTTGAAAGTTTTAAATGTAGCATTATTCCTATGGACTTAGTGGGTTTTCGTTTTAGGATGTCCAAATTAAAAAATGATATCAATTACATTAAATATAAATTTTCACATATATTTGTGAAAGTTTATAGGTGATTGAACATATATTATTCAAATATTAAAATAATGACATTTTAAAAAGTAACAACCATGTCCATTTGAACCATTTGTAAGAGTCTTGTGTGGATTTATAAAGAGTGTAGTTTCTCCCACTATTAAATCATTGTACCACGCATTCACCCAATGTGAGTAGTTCCATAAGTTTAAACCAATGTTGGGTGGTTTTTTAAGCCATTGCTAATTATTTGCCAATTTTTAATCTAAGTATATATATATATGCTTTCCAATTCCCACTAACAATAGTCCCACTTCCAAAATATAATCGACATTTTTCAAATTCAAAAAATTTGCCCCCAAAACCAAACCAATGTTTATTGAAATAAAAAAACCTAACCTTACCTTAAACTTGGCACCCAAAAAGAACCAAGGTTTTTTTAATGAAAATTCGCTTGTGTGTAATTAAAAAACTGGTAGTTTTTAAATGTTAGGGCTTTCGAATGTGAGTTTTGTGATGTAGTTCAAGCTTTCTCCATAGTCACAAGTTGTAACTTTCTTGAATGCAACCTTTGTAAAAACACACAAAAACATCACCAATTTATTTTTTTCTTTTATTCAAGGATCAACATGGTGGGCACGCAAGATGCATCAAAGTTCAATATGGAAGAAGGTGATTTTTTTAAATTAAAAAATTTGATTTTTTGCTCAATCAACTATGAGTTTTATTTTTTATTGTTCTGATGTACCTCTGCTCTCTCATTTGTAGTTTGCATGTTTTACGTTTGTTTTTCTTGGAAGAGTCAAACATTTCAAAATTCAAAACTCCAAATTTTTAATTTATAATTGTTTTCGTTTACAAATTTGCAAAAATGTAGGTTTGCATCTGAATGTGACTTCACATCTCACCCCATTTTGCTTACTACTACCATGGTTTGATGGAAAGTTTGAGGAAGGTATTGATTAAAAGGAATTCCTACAACTTTGGGATTTTCCTTTTTGACTTTTTTTTTTTTCTCACATGTTCCTTGTTTCACTACCCCAAGATGGAATTAATCTAGATTTTTGGATCTATTTTTTAAAAAAAGTTTAAAGTACATTAGGAAGTTATTTAGAATTTTTTTTTTTGTTTTTTTGCATGGTTGATTTCTTTTTTCTTTTTTCTTCCTTGTTTATTTTCTTGTTCCAAAGCTTCCTTGCTTGAGTTGTAAGTTATAAACACTAAGGATTATAGTTGAAAGAAAACTCATTTTATTGTGTCACAAGTGATATTTTCTAGAATCTACAACTTGCCCAAAACATGCATATTATGTACTATTTGTTATAGTAGAAAGGGAAGCCTCAAAAAAATGGATATTATGTTCTATTTCTTCATATCAAAGATTTGGTCAATTGTGTACTAAAAAAACCAGATTAATACCTAGCAAATAACTAGTTGTAACAAATTCGAGTACAAAGTGTAGTTGATCACCAATTCTACAATTGATCGGTTTTTTTTTTTTTCAAAACTAGCCTTCTCCATTTGAAACCTTCAAAACTGACCACTTTTTTGAAAAAAAAAAAAAAAAAAAAAAAAAAAAAAAAAACCTAGAATTAGTTGATTATGAAGATTTTAGAAACATAGAACTAGTCAATTCTTTTTTTTTAAATTCTAAGACTCGAAACAAAGTTGATTATGAAAATTTTAGGTTTTAATAAACTTGAAACTGGCCAGCTCTTTGAATTTTTTTTCTAAATCCCAAAACTAGTTTATTATGAAGATTGTAGATTTTCATAAATTTGAAATTAGCCGATTATTTGAAAAAACTAATCTAAGACCTAAAACTGATGGTTTTTTTAAAACTCAAAAATTTCACCCAACATTGGTTCAAAGTTTAAACCCCTTGAACTAGAACTAGAAGGGTTTCACAAATATGAGCCCCTGTGACCAAGGCATTCACTTGGTGTTCACACGGGTCAAAATTCAAAACCAAATGCGCATGTTGTAAATTACATGGTGGAAGACGATGCATAATTTTGCTAACAAAATCATAATGAAATCCTACCAAAATTTATAAAAAAAAGCACCCAAAAAAGGTAAAGAAAAAGAAACAAAATGCAAGGACCGTAATCTAAGTAGGCAGAAGAGCCCAAAAGAAAAGAACCACACATAGGAAAGGGAACCACTAAATACTAAAACCTCCACCAATTGCATGAAACATCTCAACTAAATAAAGGGAACACAATAAAATTTAATTCTGGGTTTAAAAAAAAATTAGAATCAAAGTTTGGTTTTAAATTTTGAAATAATTTAAAGTTGAAGAATCATGGGTTTTTGTTTTTAAAAAATTTCTATATTGTAATACCTTTTTAGGTTTAGCATCTTGCCATTGAATAATTTTTTTTAAAAAAAATATTTAAATTAAGACATATTTGCATGTTACCCATCATCAATATTTTGCATAAAGGTTTTGTTTCATGGCACAAGTTTTGATCCCAAATCTTCCCCTTAAAAAAATATGGTGTTAATCACTAACATACCATTAAACATTGAAAAATAAGATTTATTTGTTAGATTTATTATGTGTTCAAAGTTTAAAAGTTTTTAAAAAAGAAACCTTATGACAAAATAACATAGTTTTTCACAAGGTTGCATTTTCAAGCCCATAAACAACCTTGAATAGACCTCATTAGGGGGTGTTTAATGACAAAAGAGAAGTATTTAAAATAGTTCTAGAATCTTATAAAATTTCAACTTCAATAAAGAAGAAGGGACCTTAATTTTTTAAAATTTTAACATTTAAAAAAATAGTATAATTTCTACCAAACCTAAAAAAATACTATGGTGATCAAACGATTTCTGGTCTTGAGTTTTCAATTTTTTTGAAGAACCAACAAATAACTAGCAATTTATGGTAAGTTTTTTGACATAAATTTTGATTTTTGTAAAACCCCAATTGAAGTGAACCCCAATAATATGTTTTTTGAAAATAACCAATCAAGGACCATAACTAGTTTTTTTTATTATGGATAATTATTAGTCAAGGTTTTAAATATACTTTATGATGCACTCCCAACTCCTTGAGGGATTCAAATGTGAATCCAAGTAGAAAACAACGGAAGAAGAAGGAGTTGGGGCACGCTCCTTGGCTCACAACACTTGGAGGGGTAGAGGGGTGTGTTGGAGCTTCGAGATGGGACTAGGAAGAGTTGACAAGTTTCAACTACTCACATAGGGCTGCACAAAATCAACACAAGGTGGTTAGTGCATAGTTGGAGCACCTTTGGTGCTAGGACGAACCATAGACAACATGGACACACAAGACTCACCATGGCCTAGACTTGGGGGAAGCCACCACTTTCTCTTTTATAGTATACTTTGTGATTATAGGGCCCACATTCAAATGGTTTTTTGTCCCGGGATTGCCAAGTGGGAGTCTCGAAATCGCCCAAGTTGGGACTCCCACGACTTTGGAGCCCATGACTTTACAAGTAAACCTTCAATTGAGATGAATTCTGAAGCAAAGTTGTAGCTTTTGTTGAGAGCTTTCCAACGGTATGTTGCACATCATCTGCAGATAAGTAAATTGGGTCGATTCTTGACTTTTAGTGGTCGTGAGTCAAATTGCCAGTTTGACTCCTAGCCCTTCTTTTGGCCATAACTTATGTTTCAGATGTCCAAATGATTAATGCAAACCCAGTTTAGACATTTAAGTTTCAAGATCTTTCCAATGATATAAAGATTGTCACAAGCCATTGAGTTTTGGCCCCTGAAATCGCTCTCTGAAGATTCAGGAGTCCACCGGAACTCTTTCTCCCAAAGTGGGGGTTGCCTTGGGAGTGTGAGGGTTCACTCCCTCACAATTTCCTACACTCCCAGGAGCATGTGATGTGACTCTCGAGCTTCTACTTGGCCCGTAACCTCGCAACCCCCTTTGTCTTGGTCACGAACCCAACATTAGGGTTGTGACACTTTATTTTTATAAGAGTTTTTACTCCCTTCAAGATGTTTATTGTCGCAACCTTACTTTGAGAGAGTGTGAGGATGAGACTCACACTCTTGAAATGGGGACTTGGGAGTCCTTCGGGACTCTCGAAACTTTAAAGTTCGATTACAAGGGTCAAAACATTTTTCACTGAAACATTTTTTATATCATTGGAAAGCTATCGAAGTGTAGATGTCGAAAATGGGCTTGCATGAGCCATTTGGACATCTTCAATATAGGTTATGGCAAAAAGAAAGGTCGGAAATCAAATTGGCAATTTGACTCCCGATCATAGAAAGTCAGGAATCGACTCGATTTTCGTGCGTGTAGATGGAGTACGATATGCTGTTGGAAAGCTCTTGAGGAGAGTTACAATTTTGCTTCAAACCTCATTCCGATCGAAGGTCTAAGCAAGAAGTTATGGTTGCGCAAAGTTGCGGGAGTCTAACCTTAGCAATTTCAGGACTCCCAAAAGGGAGTCTTGGGACAAAAAGGCCATTTGGATGTGGGTCTCATGGAGAAACACAAATAATACTATATGGGGGAAGGTGGTGGCTTCTTTTGACTCTGGGCCATGGTGAATCTTGTGAGTCCAGAGTCGCCTATGGCTTGTCCTAGCACTAAAGGTGCTCCAGAAAGTGATCTAACCAACTTGTTGGTTAGTTTGATGTAGGTTTGAATAAGTAAGTAAAGCTTGTCACTTTGCCTAGTTTCATCTCGGAGCTGCAACACGCCCCTCTACCCCTTTTAGTGTTGAAAGCTAGGAGTGTGCCCCAAGTTCTTCACAATTCCGCAATTTGAATAACCCAAACCAATCTTGGGTCTAACTAGGAACTAGGGAGCGCATCATTTATGGTGAACAATTGGTCATTTCTTGAGGAGGAGTTTTTCACGTGCCTTTTTTGTGCCCCATTATCACCACTCATGGGAAGATTATTCAACCACCCATTTTTGTTGATGTTTAACTTTAAAGAGAGTTAGTGAATATAACCGCACTTCCAGAACTTTCTTGCCCATGACATTAATTATTCCTTTAAAGGACACCATTGTTGCTTTACACCCTTTTCCTTCAAACCTTGTCCATCCATTTATCTTTGACTTTAAACCTGAACACACTTTTATCCTAGATAAGACTATGGTTGTCCAAGCCCTAGCCTTTGCTCCCCATTTATCATTGAATGGACTTTTTGGGATGGTATATGAACATATTTCAGGATGTTTCATACTAGAGAGCCCATCCTCAAGGTTTTCGGAATTATTCCAAATTGTTGTTGTTATTATTCGTGGGGATATCCCTAGGTCAATGGCCTTAGTGCTAAAGGTTAACAGATTGTTGACAATGCAAAGGACATTGATGGTCTTCATTTTATTATCATAGGTAAAATGTTTCTTTGATTTATTAGTCATTCCATTATCCTACGACTTTGAAGGCTGTTTCAAAAGCGCATATCCCCCCATCAGTTTGGAGTATTAACCCTTGGAGGATATGAGGCCATCCTTTTTGGCATTTGAACCCTCTTTGAACTACACCCTAATTGGGTTGTGATGCAAGTCACTATTCAAAATACTTTTAATAGAGTTTTTTGAGTTGTTATTTTTGGAGAATTGTGTGATGTTAAAGGGCCTTTGGCAAACATTGTTCCTTTTACTAAATTGTTTTATGGTGCTTGTTCTTTTTTTAATTACCAACATGGGCAACATGTGAAGGGGGTCACCATTATTGAATCACTTTCAGGCATGACACAAGGTGACCCCTTAGGAGGTCTTTCATTTATTTTGGCCCATTATTGAACTGTTTTAGAGACCATCATGCAAACCTTCGACTGTGTCTTTCCATCCCTAATAGATGATACCCACATCTTGGGGCCTATGAATGAGATTACTTGTGCTTTTGACCATCTTTTCACCCAATTAACCTTAGTTAGACTTAAGGTCAAAATGTCAAAGTGTAAGCTTTAGAGTCCATTAAGGATTTCTCCAGGCATAAAGGTTCTTTAAGGTTGCACTTTGGTCATAGATGGCCTATGCATTTTGGGTGTGCTAATGGGTTTTCAAAATTTTGCCATGCATTTTTAGATGATGCTTTATCTTAGGACATGGTGCATTTCGATGATCCCTTTTTCTTGGGAGATGTTTAGGTTGTTTTCGACATTCTATTTTCATATGTAGTTCATTGACCTTCTTATGTCATATGGACAATATTTCCTTCTTCCTTCTTATCTCGTTTGACAGGTTTCATTGAGAGAACTATGTAGGTATGTGGGGACATTATAGGTCTAAGATCATGTGAATTTTTTTAAGGCCCTTTAGCAAAACGTCAAGTTTGACTATCGATATCCTTTGTTGGTATATGCCTTCTTTCTATGGAAAATTATGCCCCATCTACTTTTTTGGGGAGCTATGTTTTAGTGGAACCTATTTGTGATTTAAGTTTCATATCTTTGATAAACATGTTTTGGAAAAACATGTTTACCAAGTTGAAGAGGGCCCACATTACATTAATCATGTTTATATGTAGCGTGAAATGGCCTTCCTCTTATAGTTAAGGAGATGCACCCTTCTTTTGAAAGTCTAACAATTATTAACACCCCATGTCTACATGCATCTTTGATGAATATCCACCATGATGCATCCTTAGGTCTATCTTGGAGGATGATTCATTCCTTCATCATTTAGAGGTTACATTCATTCTTGTTCGGGCAAGGGTGTAAGTTATGGTTGGTTATTAGGCCATCTATCCGTTCATTTTGCATCGCAAACTTTATTTTCACCTTAGCGTTGCGTTTTTATTTCAGTTTGATTCAACCTTCAACATTTAATCTTTTCGTGTGAATGTGGACATAAGATGGACACATTTGGCACACACCTAACTTGTTGCACATTTGGAGGTCAACGTATATTTTATACCATTCGAGACATCATCTATGCCTTTGCTTGAAAAAGTGGGCATGTTGTATGGAGTGAACGGTGGTACGCTTTTACATAAATAATTTCATTACGAGCTGATTTCAACATGACCTGAGAGGACCAAGTTTTCGTTATTGATGTGGTGATTATTGACCTGATGTGGGAGATGGTGGCTTCGAATGTCATTAGTCGGCCAATTGGTGTAGTTTCGAAACTTAACACCATTGCTAAGATCCCCAATTATAGAAGGTTTCATGAGGGGCATCATTTTATTCCGATGGCCATGGAGGTGCACGACGCACCCGAACAAGATATGGATCACTTCATTAGTGAATGTGCTTGTCTTTTCCATGATAGATTTTCAAGAAATCATTTATCTTTGTCTTTTTACATTCAATTTTTCAAGAAACATGTGAATATTGTTTTTTAACATGGTTTAACCTTTACTATAGAGAGGAAAATTGCATTGACAAGTGATGCTTGTTCTAAACCACCCATTACTATTAGATCTCACAATTTGCATGCAACATGACATTAAAAGGGCTATTGATGAGATTGCCTCCTATCACGAGAGAGGGACTAGCTCCTTCCCTTTTTCCTGGTTCCTGTGGGTTGTGCATTTTTTGGCCTTTGTTTGGCCTTCCCTTTTTGTCTCTTCTTTGATGGTTCCGCCATCCATTTATCTTTTATTGGATTGGATTTTTGTGTTGCCTTATCCTTACCCACCAATTACAGGTTCCAATAAGAGAGAACCTCAAAATACTCATCAGAACTCAGAACCTGTGAGGGCCTGCAGTTAAGTGACTTCCATAAAGAAACTTGAATTTTTAAGGAAGGAAAGGGTGTTGATGAAAGGTTACCCACTTTGCCACCTTGGCGAGTGACTTACACTTTGTGAATGCACTCTAACTAAGCTACAGGCAGGTTCATGAGAATAAGCACACTCAAAGTACAAAGGAAAATTTCCCAGATTTCCCTCTGAAATTGGGCATGCATATGTGCATAATCACAATAACACTATCTCTGTAGTGAAATAATAACTTTCAGGAATTCATTTTAGTTAGTTCAATTTCTATGTGCATATATTATTCGTTTTCTCATTGAAATATTATGAAAATGTATATTGGTTATTACGATAACATTCACCCACCTACAAGAATTGTACAATCTTACTTATATAAAAAAAATGGGTGTCTGTCCGCAACTTCTTGATTCGGTAATTTGTGATTGGTGAAGCCTCCAAAATGTTCGCTCTCATCAACAAACTGTGCCAAAATTCTCGGCCAAAACCAATTTGATTGGCCCATTGCTCTTAAAAAAATGAAACTATGGAGGCTCCTCAAAATAGAAGGTTCTGTTTTGATGTATAGGGTTGCTCCCCTTGGGCCCACCTATATAGGTGAGAGTGCCAAAGCATATGGGCTAAAAGTGACGTGCATATATGGAGAACATGTTGGGGAACACATTGTGAACTTGAGGAACATTTTGGGAACCCATTAGGAACTTAAAGGGAACACCGTGGGAACACATTAGGAAACAGGGAAAACTGAAAAAAAAAATCTTCCCTCACCCCCCCCCCTAACTTAAAAAGAATAAAAGCAAGGCACCTTGGGCCCTCTATTGGCTAAAAGGAAAATAAATCCTCCCCTCCCGCCCCCCCGGCCACCCCCAATAAAACTTGCATGGAATGTCCAGTGTTTAAGTGGACACTGGACACTCCTCTCCACACCCAAATACAGCTTGAAGAAAAAGAACCTGCCCTCCAACCTCCAACCTCCCAACCCTAAACACAAAACTTAAAACGAAAAAAAAACAAATGCACCCTAAGAGCATGATTGCGCTTCCCATTGGCTGGATGAAATTTCTCTCCTCAAAAGGGTTCATCACAATTCTTTGCCTGGGCTATTACCCCTTGCTACGCATACCCTGGCTATATAGGTGAAAAGGGGAGGATTTTGGGCAAAACATATGGGTTTGATATTAGGTGGTATTGGGAACACCTTTGGGGAACACATTGAGAACTTGGGGAACAAATTGGGAACATGGTAGGAATACATCATCAACTCATGAAAAAAAGAACCTCTCCCCCCTCCCCCCCCCCTGCCCCCAAAACCCAAATTAAAAAGTTGGGGCGCCTGAGTGGATGCTACACCTTCCCATTGGGTGCATGCAATTTCTATTTCCAAAACTGTTAGTTACCCTTTCGGCCTAGGCTAATGGCAAGGAAATAAATTTGCGTAAATAGTCACCTCTCCTATAAATTAGATGAGGTGCCTCCCAAGTTCTTTATTTATTTATTTATTTTTTGGTGACGTGCCAATTTGATTGGCCCGTCACTCCAAAAAGAAGAAACAATGGAGACTCCCCAAAACAGTAGGCTCCCAAAAACAGAAAAAGTTTTTGTTTTTTTTAAATATTACTGAACATGTCTAACACAAACGGGTTTAGGACCGAAGTTATGAAAGATTATTACATAACTATGGAATCTATGTTTTTGGTTGTAAAATTATACTTCCACCCTTTCATTGGTTATGCAACCATCGCCATTCTCCTATCATGAACTACACACCAACAACACCAAAACTATTCACAACCAAAAGCTTTTCAAAATCTTAAACTTCCATTCTCACAAACCTTCTATTCATATCATAACTTTGTACAAAATGAAAGGTGTGTTTCAAAGTCTCAAACACCTCCTTAAATACTAACCAAAAGGAAATTAATCAAGAAATTTCCTAAAACTTATCCATCACATGGTTCCCCATGTGATTCCACAATTAATGATAAGAAAACATCACATGGTTCCCCATGTGATTCCACAATTAATGATAAGAAAACATCACATGGTTCCCCATGTGATTCCACAATTAATGATAAGAAAACATCACATGGTTTCCCATGTGATTCCACAATTAATGATAAGAAAACATCACATGGTTTCCCATGTGATTCCACAATTAATGATAAGAAAACAAAATCACAAGGGAACAAAAACACATGGTTCCCCACGTGATTCCACAATTAATCACAAAGGAACAAAATCACATGGTTCCCCATGTGATTCCACAATAATCAAAAGAAAACACAATCACATGGTGCACATGATTTCCACATTAACATGTGAAAGTCAATGCATCATGACCAAGTCCAACCCATAAACTTTCCCCTTTAAACAAATTACCCAAGTAATTACTCGACAAGTTACAAACACAAAAAAACAATAATGAAAATGGGAAGGAATTATGCTGAATAACACCCTGAAGCTGACATTCCCAAAGGTGTGGGTATGTATGTGAATGTCCTCGGTTGCACTCAGGGCAGGTTCTAACTTTGCAAATGTGCATTGGGCATCCCCTTGGGGGTTACCCTACGCTATGCATTTAGAACACACCAATTTTCAAATACACACATAATAATTTATTTATACATTACTTTCTTATGAGACAGTGTCATTACATTTTACTACAAGGGCCAATCCAAAATCCTACAAACCACAACTTGGACAGTTTGTGACATTATGCCACTAACAACACTCAAAACCATGTTTTCACAAACAAGCTACACGACACATACCAACTCTGGCAGGTTCAAACTAAAAACTTCCCTTCCACTAGATTAGAATTTCACATCCTAATCGAGTGTGAAGTGCATGTAGTTCTCAAGTGCAGTGAACATGCTCATCCATCACACGCTCACATAGTACTCCAAATGTCACTTGCACGATAGTCCAATTTTGAGCTCAAATCTTATGCCCAAATTGAACACCAATGCATCATCTCTTCCCTATGGCCGGTTGGGGGGCCAAGAGCCAACAAACAAAAGAAGACACAACGCTAAAATATTAACTCATACTAAAGGTCTTAAAATCCCATATGGAATTTGATATCTACAAAATACAAACAACAAAGCAGTTTCATCTCAAGTCAGAACTAAGCCTCGGCAAGGTAGGGTAAAAGGTTAACGGGTAATACATTGTGTCCTCCCTTTACCTTACCAGTACCCTTACCTGATTCGCCCACGCCTACCTTTACCTTCACCTTCACCTACCCCTTCAACCGGGTAATTAACCTTTACCTTACCCCTTCAACCGGGTAATTACACGGTAAAATGTTCGAGTCGTATTCCGTGGGACATTTAAATCCATGAAGATGCTGCGTAGTACCATTATGTACCGTTGTAGGTCATATAGAATTTCAGCAAAAGTTTCCTTCAAGTCTGAGAAACATGT
>Ga0209208_10001526_pt1 | contig 32752 bp, 35 predicted proteins | sample S1TSphfallax_3_FD_187694 | JGI IMG/M metagenome (GOLD analysis project Ga0209208, IMG submission 187694) | Host-associated microbial communities from peat moss isolated from Minnesota, USA - S1T2_Fd - Sphagnum fallax MG (SPAdes) (version 2) | ecosystem: Host-associated > Plants > Peat moss >...
CGCCCAATACTAGTTGCAACATGAAACACACATCTCTTGTACAAAATGCATTTCTTCTACAAACCCTAAGCGTTATTTGGAGAAGTTATGGTCCAAGTAACCCAGAACCACAATGGAACTGGGTTTGATTTTCTGAACTAGAACTGGGTTTGGAATTCATTTTTTCGAAGAACTGGACTTGGATTCCCAGTTCCATTTATGCAAGGAAGTGGAACCACAACCATTCTAATTCCAGTGATGATGATTTCATTGGACCTAGTTTAGGTGGGATGGGCTATTACCGTAGGTGATACAAAAGGACAATTTCAAACTGCAAATTTATTAGAGGTTGATTTCAAAGCGGAATTTTACAAGTTTGTAATGTTTCAAAATGTCCTTATGGATCCTAAGATATCAAAAGAGAAACCAAATCTCTTTATTTTTTTTCAATGTCTTTTGAGATTTTTGTGTCCTTTCAATTAAAAAATAAATCTTTGTGTTTTTTTTTAAATTTCATACAAATATAAATATGTGTTATTTCATTTTAATATGTTGAGATTATTTTAAGAGATTAACATGTTTTTTTTTCTTTTAAGATGAAGCTAGTTTTCAATAAATTTTTTTTTCCAATATTTAATTCAAAAATTTAATCTTCACTTGCTTAGATGATTTAATATCTTATCTAATCACCCTAATTGCTTCCATGTTTTAATGAATTAAAAACAAAGATGGCTGATTAAATCTCCCTTTGGATGATAATTGGACGATAATTTTGTACAATTTGAATCCTATATATATATCTGACAATAACAAAGTTTTCAAATGTAAAATTTATTTATTTTGATTTTATTGTATTTTTTATCATTTCATCGCCGTCGGCAGTGCAGCGCAAAGCCCGACGAGTTCTTTTTTTTGGAGCAAGAGATTCTTCATAAAAGTAAAGAACGGCCAATTACTGGTCAAAGTATTTACTCTCACCAGATTCATACGAACCTCTCCTCTCAACACCTTCTTGCAATTACTACCAACAATCTTACACAACATACTACACATCTTCTTCGCCATGGATCCAACGAAAATGAAAGCTTCAAACGTTCTCAGATAGACTTTAGTCCCTTTCCCCCTTCTGGCTGTCTGGAGGATTTAAGATAATTGAAGAGAAAAATATGGAGCTGACTCGAGGGGAGAGGACTCAAAAGAGCTCAGGGAAAAGAGAAGTGAAGAATTGACAAATTGAGAGGCGATAGAAGCACAGAACAAAAGAAAACAGAAAGGGGAACAACAACAACAACGAATAAGACAAGAAGGAGGAATTGGTTGCTGTTGCAGAAAAGGGCCAGGAATGGCAGCCGTGAGGTCAGTAATGACGACCACGAGGACGCACTTCCTACTACTACATAATAATAAGTGTAGCTCTTCTGGCTGCTACTTTCTGAGACTGAACAAGGCCTTTGCATCATTGTGCCGCTGGCCATCTCCCAAGGAAAAATCTTCTTCTTCTTCTTCGGCAGAGGAGACGCTTGCCAGAAGAATCGCTTCTCGAGGAGGGAGCATCAGCAGCAGTAGCAAGGAGTTTTCCACCAGGGAAGAAGGGCAGTCTGAGTCTCTGGAATACCGGATTTTTTTCTCCGACAGGACGGGAAGAACGGTTGGCTCTAAGTCCCTGGCTTGCGCCTTCTCATTCTTCCACATCCTGTCCTTCACTAACGCAAGGATTAGACTCTGTTGTTGTTGTTGTTGTTGTAGCGATGGCGATGTGGCCTTTTTACTTACCTGTTTTTGAATCCGTGGTATATCTTTTGGCGGCTCTCAGATATCCCCATGGCATGACATTCCATTGCGCTCCTCCTCAGGGGAGGACGGCGACGGGACCTTGCTCAATTTCGTAGTGGAGATACCAAAGCGGACGAAAGCAAAGATGGAGGTGGCAACCGAGGAGCAGCCGTATACACCCATCAAGCAGGACACCAAGAACGGGAAGTTGCGCTATTATCCGTAAGTGCCATCATCCCCTCCCTTTGCATCTCCTCCTCCTCCTCCTCTTCTCAAATCATTTCTCTCAATTCATGTCTTGAAGTGAGGCACAGATCGTAGACCTCATTGCAATCTTCTCACGAGGGCTAATTAAGGGGAAGCTACTTTTGCTAATATTTTTGGAAATTTTTGGAAGTTTCAGATTTTCCAGTGCAAGTTTGACTAAATTTGGCGTTTTTAAAAAAATCTGTTTTTTAACCAATTTTTTGACCTCACAAGAGTGGGGGAAAAACAACCATAAGCTGCACCCTATATTTCTTTGCACTGTCATTTGGAAAAAATTGGAAGAAACTTGCCCCAGCATGAGGTAAACTGATGAAGTTGGAATTGATGGTCTTCTTGCAACATCCCACCTGTTTTTGGCCCTGCTTTTTCCCTACTACCCACCCTTTGCTTTCATTGCATTTGCAGGAGGCTCATTGAGTGAGTGACAAGTCAAAGCCACTGCTCTCTAGGAACATTATTATGGCATCATATCCAGATGCTGAAATTGTTGTACGATTGCATATGATAGTACATTGACTCTGCTTCCCTCATCAAGAGAAGAGATTCATTGTTGTGCTCAACTTTTTTTCTGCAGGTACAACATAAACTGGAACTACGGTCTGCTGCCTCAGACATGGGAGGATCCTACACATAGCAATCCTGACATTGAGAATACATATGGTGACAATGACCCGGGTAATGCCTTCCTCATGCCAAGAATTCGACTTCAGCAATTTTTGAGTCTGAATTCTTGTTGTTTGTAACCTTGAGTCTCTGTAATCTGGTGTCTTGAATCTGTGAACTTTGTGATTCATGGTATTTCCTTCTTGTGTTGAAGCTGTGAGGCCTTGTTTGCAGTGTCTTAGTGATTGCTGCAGCAGCAGCACCTGAGGTTTGCTTTAGACTGTTCAATTCTCCCTAATCCAGCAAAATAAACAAACTTGTCGGTGATTTGTACATTGGAATCTGGAGACAGTGGACATAGTTGAGATTGGGGAAAGACAGGCTGAAGTGGGAGAGGTTCTCAAGGTGAAGCCACTTGGTATATTTGCAATGATTGATGAAGGTGAACTGGACTGGAAAGTGGTAGCTATTTCAGTTGATGATCAAAAGGCATACCTGGTTGATGACATTGATGATGTTGAGATATACTTCCCGGTTTATCCCACTACTTTCTCATCTGTTGTTGCTGAATGAATTCTTGAATTGCTGAGCAATTGAGGCGTTTGCAATTTCTGCAATGTCTGAGATCTCTTCTGAGGCTAATCTGTTAAGTGTGGTTTCAGGGCACCTTGACAGCAATCCATGACTGGTTTCAGGATTACAAGGTTCCTGATGGGAGTCCCCCAAACAGATTTGGACTTGGTGACAAGCCAGCTGATAAAGTACTATTCTTTGACTGCTAAAGGGAGATTTTCCATGTTGATGACAAAATCTTACAAACAGTAGCTGGGTTCCATAGTTAGTGATACTAGGGTGAAGTTAGGGGTGGGATCAAAATTTGGCTGCATTTCATCATTGCATGGTTTTATCAGTTTTGTTCCATCTTCTTACAGTGTGGACTGAATCTTAGAGCAGCTCCACCCATGCTCAGTATGTGGCCTTGCGACAGTATTTCTCACATTCAAGATTAGATATTTACTTTTTCCCCAACCTCACCCACTAAAACTGGGACTGCAAAAGAAAGGAGACTACTAATAGCAACCCACCTGAACCAATCAAACAATCTAGCCAATCAACAGCAGGTGTTGGGCTTTGCTGGGCCTTTTGCCAGCCTGAGCATCCTGAAAAACAAATGCTGGGCCAAAACTATTTTGCTGAGCCAAACCAGCATTGTTTGACTTTTCTTCATCTGAAATTTGCTGTACAGTGCACTAGTGGGAGCAATTATTCTGAGTAACCCTGTTGAAATACTTGTCATGATGCAAATACAGGCAACTGCACTGAGGGTGATTGCAGAGACCAATGCAGCATGGGCCAATCTTGTGAAGAGGTCTGTTCCTGCGGGAGCACTTTCTCTGGTTTGATTACCCTACCAATGCCAGGAGTGGTGTTTGATTGTGAGTCCTCTATAGTACAAACCATTTCTTAAACTGTGAGACTTGAAACCAAGCCAGAGAAGAGGGAACCTAATTCAGTTCCAATGGTTTACATCTTGACACCTAAAGGCACGACTTACTCCTTATTTCTCTTATCTGAATTTCTATATTTTTCAAATAGCTAGCTTTGCACACTCTAATCCTGATGGACATACAAAATGGAAAATTTTGCTACTAGGAGAATGAGATATAGTCTATGCTAAATATGGGAAGAAGACCCATCTAACTGCAATTTCTGTTCTCCTTGGGCAATGATGGTCAGGCATGATCCTGGTGAAATCAACCAATTGAAACCTCATGCTGAGACCTGAGTGGGAAGTCCACCGCACCACTTGAGAATGAGACCCATGTGAAATGGGATGGTATTCTACTTTTTGGGACATTTGCAAGATCATGTACTACAAGCTCTCAGTGGACAGTTTTCATGAGATCTCATGTGTTGGCAATTCCAAACTGAGACCCTGCACTGAAACAAACCATGCAGAGAAAATGTGAAACACCACTGCAAGTCCATTCTGGTAAATGTGACACTCACTTTGAATATGTGGAATTCTGCAACAATATGAACAAATGTCATACAGGGAGGAAGAGCCATGCATATATGTCTGCATGTTTGAATCATCAGTTTGAGTTTTGTTCAGTGATTTTGCTTTCACAAAGCCTCAATCCAGAGTCAAAACCCAGAGCTGAAAAATAGCCTGACTCTGGAGCAAAAATATGCAAAATGTAGGATTTTTGTGACCTGATATGAACATCTGGATAGCAGATGACAAAAGTTGTATATTTCCAAAGTTTGTTGGTTCTGCCTGTAGGGAAGGGACTACATATTGGTGTAGGATTTGGGCATAAAATCCTGGCTTATACTTGACCCAATGTGCAAGTGACATCTAGAGTACTCCTTTTGTGCACCAAATCAATGCTTAGTGCAAATGAATGTGAGGTTAAGGACCACACCTAACCTTGGGCATGCAAACCAAACACATTGTAAAGCAAGACTCTCCAAGACAAGTCAAGCTCCCTCTCCATAATGAGTCTTGGGAAGTTGCAGTCTTAGCCCAGGCTTAGACCTCACCATGGGTCACAAATGAAAATCAGGCCAAAAGGAAGAGATCCTAAAGAGTCATTGCAAAATGTGTCACACCATAAGTTTTACAGTTTTGAATCAAGGCAAAGAGAATAAAATTGTCACATGCAAGGTGAGGGGGAAAGGGGTAACCATAATGACATAGAATTCAGACTTGTATTTTGGTTTAACATCCCTACAAGCACCCCATGCTTCTTAGATCCCTTTGGCATTCCTAGTGAGACAACATGATCTCTTTGTGATACCTTGCATCAAGCTCACCTCCCAAAATGACTCCACAAGAAAACCCTGCCCATATTCATCAAAACCTTCTCATTACTCCTTTACTTTTCACAAGAAGCCACACAACTTGCACAGAAGCCACATGTTAGACTTTTTGTGTTTCCCTCTCCAAGACATCCTAATTTCAGAACAAGTTTTCAAACATCGTTTTTACTTTTGGATAAAGAGAGAATCTTTATCCTACCATGGTTGAGTTGATAAGGAGGTAAAAAGAGTAAAGACATAACTAGCTGAGAAATTCTTTATCAGAAATTAGTAAGTTGGAACTGTATGCTTTTCCTACACAACTGTTGTTCCCATCACATTAAGATGTTGGATATACAGCAAATCAGGGAACTAGTCATTTATCGCACTCTTTACCTCTTTGGCCAATGGATGTCAGACATGATCCCCATCAAAATCAACAGCTCAGGTTGAGGACTGACTCACCTGCCAAATAAGGCCTATCACATACTTGGATTTGCTAGGTAAGAATTTGTGTGTACATTAAGGTACACAACTGTATCCACCTCGTAGATCTGCATGAAACTTGCCCAAAACGGACTCTAATCTGAGATGAATTGTGACTCTAAAGACAGCAGATCCACCTACAAGACTTGTCCCCAGTAGGATGTAATGATGCCTTGAATGTCTACTTTTTTGTGCAAGAGCGCTCCTTAAGAAGCCTAGCCAGCACTGTCCCTTAGGTGAGCACAAACTGCCCTGTACCTGTAGTAACAAGAACTTTTTGTCGACAGTATGGACATCAAGTAACCAATCAAGTAATCCAAAGGGGTGGGCATTCACCAATGTATAGAGCTCAACTCTACACATTTTCAGTCCCTTGTGGGTGGGGACGAAATTGGTGACTCTGCTTTCACAATCCCTAATCCTATGGTAAAATGGTGATCATGATCATCATCATAGTAGACAGGTTCTCCATTCACAATGTACGCATCCAGTACCATAGATCGAGGACCCACCAAGCTCAACCAAACCTGTGCATTCCCCATAACCACCCCCAACACCCAGCCCAACACAGAAACTCCTTTACCTCTCAGTACTCTGAAATTGATGATACTCCAAAAAAAGTCCATGCTCTCAATAGTATTATTGCCAAACAGTATGCCACTTTGAAGGTTAACTTAGAAGCACAAGAACATATAATAAAGTTGATGAGGAGGCTCAAGATACCGGCAAGAAGACAAGGCCATGAAGAGCACCCAACACCACAAGCCCCAAGTACATTCGGAAGTAGTAGACCTGTTGCCCCAACAACCACTTTGTTAAGAAGAACCCTAAGCTAACTGGAGAAACAAAATTCAAGCCAGCTTCCATGCATGCTTGAGGCATAAAAAAATGATACAGTTTCAGATTGAAGAGATTATTGGATGGGCAAGAACTTGCCTCAAAAATTTCAGAGCGTGAAAAGTAGAGGACCAAGACACCCGCAAATTTTGTGAGTGTAATTCCACTGTGGGAGCAGGAACCCAGTCAGCTGTTTAGCACACTCCAGATATTCTTCTGCACCTCATATACATTATAAAACAGTACTGTAATATTTTTTGAACATAGAGCACAGACAGTTGGTACGAACATTACAATTGCATTGAAGTGGTAGAATGATTGAAACTAGGCAAAGCTGCAGTACCTAAATACAGAGGCTCCCATTGTCAGGAGAGCCTTGGTTGCTCGCACTGCCCTATGCCCTGTTGTCATCTGAAATTCCAAAAAAAGCATGATACATAAGTCACTGCTTAGAGTTTAGGGTTTAAGGTTTGTACAAAACTGAATTTCCCCCAAAATCTACAAAGAGGGCTCATGATTCTGTAGCCATGATCTCACAGTTTTTACCAACTTGTATGGAAAAAATAACCACATAGAGTGTGGGGGAAATCCATGGTGGTGAGACGGCAAGACACCACTTACGGTGAATGCATGTGTAATGTGTACACAAAACTCGACTGCAATGCCAACTGACATGACCAGATTCACAACGGAGACAGCATTGAGCTGTATATTCCAGACCACCATGAGGCCCTGCACCCCATTATCCACAACCTCAACCTTACACATATGGATCACTCAGGACAACACTCAACACCAAAACTAAACTCCAGTACCACAGATGAGACATATAAGTCCAATACTAACAAACAGTCAATTGCCCAAAGTGAGCCAATCCAAACTTCCTTCACAGGCATGTGGAGAGAAGATTTGTAAGCCAGCAGACATGTTATGTTCAAGTACAGATTAAACTTACCAGCAGGTCGACAATGATCATGGAAATAACAGAAACAATGATGGCTGCTGTCCAGATACTGCATCATGAACTGACAATTGTAAGCAGAGGAGAGAACCACCGGTTGTAAGTTGACAGATCAACTCCAAGTACAGAGACAATAATATAGTATTGTAGCTCAGGGCAAAGTGTACAAACAAGTCTGTTACAGAAGGTGTCACAAAAAAACAGAGAACACCACTCACCTGCTTGTGGTAATAAGGCACACAACGAACACAGCAGCTGCACCCATGGAGAAAAATATTCAGCAAAAAATTCCAATTGACAGCATCTGATTAAAATTCCACCACACAAATTTTGTTCTCGAACAATTATGTGACAACGCATGACTTGCTCAGACATGTGACACCGTGATTCACTTTCACCACAGTCCAACACTGTACAACTGTGTTGTTTGAAATTAGTAGATGGGGAATGGGGATTGAACATAGAACACACCCAGAGCAAGTGCAAGGCTGACTGTAGTGGTCTTCACAATGTTGAGATACTGTTCAAAGTAGATGTAGAACACTGAGTATGGGAACACCGTAATCTGCAACATTGGGAAAACCATCAAATCACTCTTTTATGAACCTTCCCACTCACTGTATGGCCAAGACAACAGAAGTGCAAGGTGCCATATGCTGCTGCAACAAGAGCTTGACATCGTCAGAGAATTCTCAAAGTCAAGAATCTGAGTCTCAACAACTCTTAATCCTTAGACCTGTGTCTCAAAGTCCTTAAACCTATGCAACCCCAATAGAGAGAGAGAGTGCATAGGTACAGCATTTCAGTAGACCATATGAATTGTGGACAATCCAGCCTTGTTTGGGCTCAGACTTCAGAAAGAACATGCATCACTACACAGTAAAAGAGCAGGTTTAGAAGACTCTACCCCCAAAGACTGAGAAATTCTTTTTGTGAAGTCCTTGGCTGCACGAAGGGCATCAACAAAGTCATTCTGCAAACACAAAACCATACACCGGGAGTCATCCCCATGTTCCAGTCTTTGTCCCTCACATCCACAAATTAATTGAGTTCAGCAAAGGTAATGCACCAAGAGTCAAGTACGCCATAGGGTTTAGGGTACAAACAGAGGATATCAAGGTTCATAGGGATGAACCTGCTTGTTCAGAGGAGTATGGTATGACCGAAACTCTGATGCCTTGATGATCCCACTCTCATATCCTGAAGCACATGCAGATGCCACCCATACCGATTTCTAGCAGTCAATGGCCAAAGGGATTGACCTGAATTGAGCTCTGGATATCAAGTCTTCTTCACTAAACTTAGCCCCCAGCCAAACAATTGTGACATTCAGTACTAAAGCTTTTATCTGTGACTACTGTTTGCACCCGCCCCCACCAAAACTGCTGTCCTCACATTGATACCTCAGGTGTAACAACATCTACACAAAATTCAAAGCAAGGACAGGGACAGTAAGGCCAAAAATATATCTTGGAGAAGTACCATTGAGATCAAGGCTTGTGCTGTAAGCACCATGACCACCCTTTGCACAATCAGCAGATGGAACAGCCTTAAGGAACCATGGTAGCTTCTCCTGAAACTGCATAGTTGATGGTCGACCTTGAAGTAGATCTGTTTGTAAGAAACACTGCAGTAACTGCCCAATTTCAGTGACAGTAGGCACCCCACCCAAAACTTTTCCTAGGCAAGTCTTATACAGAAACAAGAAAAAGCTCACACAGAGGTCAACTTCTATGTGTGAACTTTGCAGGAAACGGTAGCAAAGAGAAAGCATCGAGGTACCGTGGTGCAGTTGCTGCAAGTGTCACTCAAGCCACAGTAGTCCTCACCTTCAGGGCAGCATGGTGGCTGGTTCACATGTCCAAGACACCCACTAAGACCTTCAGCATCCAGGAGTAGGGCCACCATGGGTTTAGGTTTTAGGGTTTATCTATGAAATTGCAAAAAAATCTCCACCACAACAATTTGAAGGTAATCTGATTTTCACTCGCATTTCAGAAAAAATGGGAAGACTCAGTAGGCACCCATTGGTTCAAAGCTCAAACAAAGAAATGTGTGTTGACATTACTAGAAAAGAATGTGAGTGGACCATACCTGATCATCTGGTGGGCAGTACTCTCCATCACTAAATTTACGGCAACATCCAAAGGCATTGGGGGAGAGCCAGACAAGAAAGTCATCCAGCCAGGATGCAGCAGGCCTTGCAACAAAGGATGTATCAGGTGTTGTTGCTGCTCTTGATACCTGCAAAAAGACCCTTTGTTGACTGAACAATAAAGAGAATACAAGTGACACCTGCATACCCTTAAGTCCTCCTCCGTACTTTAGAGCTTGCAGAAGTAGTGTCTGAGACTGGAAACGAACACAGAACCTGACTTTGGTCTAGATCTGATGATGGGGATGACAATTTTGGGCCAAACATGATCACCTCATTAAGTAGCGAGCTTGGGTCACACTGGCTGATGGAGCATAACAAATTTGTGTGATTGCTTGTAATGCTGCAAAAGCCAGAATGTCATAGCTCATCAACAATTCTCCAGAGCTCATATGCTAATCACAAGGATTCTACTATGCTCTCCAGAAGGGGGAAAAAACTTGGGGTTTGATCAGGTTACAAAATGAGGAACCTGTAATTGTAATCCTTGACAACGAAATAAACAGGAGGCCCCACACGAAGATACTCTGTTATATTATCAAAGTAACCCTGCACAGTCCCATTCTTATAGATTGTAAAAATCATATAACAAACAATAAGGCACAACCCAATGCCAAAAATCACAGGTCTTAAGTATGTCTTTTCTCCACCACTCACAGGGTTACAAAGCTAACAGATGAGCACCCACCCACCTGAAGGTAAGAATCTCGAGGAAGAACTATCTTCTGCTCCAACCCAGGTGAAAGTTGTGGCAACAATGTCTGCAGTGGAGATTAGGTGGCCCAACAGTGAGGAAGAAACACATATATGGGTTTCAACCCTTCTTTGCATGCAAGAAAGAAAACAACATTTTCAAACAGTTTTTAGACCCCCTTTGTAAGAAACTCCTTCAAGAAAGTATCATCACCCAAAGTTGCTCATTCAGTTTTGAATCAAATTTCGCTTTCAAAGACAAGCAGAATGCAGCAAGTAAAAGAAAGGGACAACAATGTAAACTCACAATATTGGTGAACAACAATCCAAAAAAGATTGCCAACACCAGGGCTTTAACTTCTGGAATTTCAAGAATCGGAGCATGATATCTCTGCAAGACCATCAGTCCAGGACCCAAGACATCAACATCCAACGGTGTCATCAGTCCAGCCAAATACAGAGTACTTCCCAATGTATCTGCCCAATTGAATTTCCAGTCTCCCCCTCACTGCAATGTCCAACTTCAAAACCAACCAGCAAGTGCAATACACAGCGTCTGAGAAAATTGAATCCCAAAGGTTGATCAAATGTACTGACCTGCATGTACTGAGCAAGTAGCCCAGGCTCACTGCGCCGTCTCAGCAATGCTGCAAACATCAACCCTTTATGCTTTGAGAAAAAACTAAAGCTCATAGTACCCCAAAATCTCTAGTAGTTTTGTGACCCATACCAGTCAGTATGTGGGAATCATACACATCATTGCAGATTGTGGAGCAAAGAGGTTTTCTAACATTCACTTTGAAGCAAAGCATATCCCAAAAATGATCACACCAGCATAATCCAACTGAATAAATGACAAAAAGGGATGGATCAAGCTCCTTACACCCCCAGTACCTCACCAAAAGGGAAACAAAATCACAACAGAAAACTGTAGCACACCGAACAAAAGAATGACATTAGATTTGTGGAAACAAAACACAGAAGATCATAATTTTACCTGCAGATTGCTCATCAGGATCATCACTCCCGACAGGTATACAAGGGAGGCAGTCAACACGACCACTCTCAGTTCTCCTGAAGTCGAAAGTGAGAAGAGCAACAAAAGCTGTAATTTGTAGCAGATAATCCAGCAACACTGCCACAGCTGCATCACAATTGAGGAGCACATGTGATATGACGTGGGGATTTCCAAAGCGTTGTTCAACAGCTTGAACAAATAGCTTAAATAGATTGAAAAGTCAAAAAGTTGATTGGCATACCAGCAAACATGGAGAAGACCTGGCATGCAGGCATTGGTGTGAAAGTTCCTACAGCAAAAGCAGTGACCTCAGCAAGGCTGGCGAGTGTAATGGAGGGACCTACTTCTGCCAGTGCAAGGCCCACCCGACCCTCTAGCAACAGATTTGGGTCCTGCCGTTTCAATGCATTGACAAGAATGCACATGTTGTCCACTCCAACCTGTCATCCAACAAGCAGAAGTTCAACCCAATGTCCTCAGAAAAGTAGCAAGCTCAAATTTAGGGTTTAGGGTGTTTGTGTACCGCAAGAACAAGAAAAGGGATGACTTCGACAATGATCAAAGTAGACTTCACTCCAAACATGCTGCAGATGCCCATCGAACCCAGCACTGACAGTGCCACAATGACCACTCCAGACAATCCTAGCAGCACCTGCATAAAAAATTCAAACCACATCTGTGTTACAGGAGCAAGGATGAGGGAAATACAACAAAAGAGAGAGAAAAAGACCCCAACAACCATGGAGCATTCACAAGTTTGTGTCCTTGTTCCTGTAAAATGCATATTGGATCCTCACCTTTGAAGTAACATAGAAAGGAGCAATATCTGGTCTGTAGTCCCCAAGTGTGAGTGAAATGTACACAAACATCACAAGGTAGCTGATCTGTTTTCACAAGTGAAAAATGGAACGCTGGTTAGTAGCTAACACAGAAACACCACATTACAAAAGCCAAAAATCTCAAGCTCCTGAACAAAAAAGCTGATGACCACCAGCATAGAGGAACAAGCATAAAATATACAAATCTAGACACTAGCTCAAGAATTGCTTGTACCGCAATAGTTGGGATATCAGCTGTGCTCTCTCGTTTTAGTTCTGCCTCAATAGAGCTTTCAGATGAATATGCAAGGGTCAAGTGTTGTGCTTCTGCCATTCCAACAAGCTCCTCCTGAACCCATCACACCCATTTGGATATCAGTGCATCGCGTCTTGGGAATGTGAACTGAATGTCTCACTGCTGGGACTGCTTGCTAAAGGATGTACAAGGAGAAACAAAAATTCATACCTTGACAAGATTGATAAAGGCCCGTTCCCAGGCTACAGCAGCAGCATTGCCATTTTCTGAGACCGCATTGACAACAGGATATGTAACCACCAAGGTTGTCGCCTGTTTCAGTAAAAATTCATGCACACCCCAAATGGCAAAGACAACCCATAAGAGAGAAAGACAATGAAACAACCCTGTTGTCAGATCACCAACTAGAGAGTACTGACAAGTCTCAAGGCCAGGCCTAAAGTAGAGATGGGTGTTGGCACCTGTGTTCAGAAATGATGAGACGAGAAAGGAATAACCTGAGAATAGTTGTTCCCTGAAAAGCCACCAAGGATAGTGGTGGGGTCAACAGGACCACCAAAGGCACTAAGGCAGGCCTCTGATGATGAGTAATGCTGCAAGAGCAAAGAGAAGCAGGGTGAGGTTGCAAGCCACATGGATTCAATCCAGCACATTTTCCACAGATCTGTTCACAGGGAGCACTAGTAGTGAATGGGAGAAAACACCTACCTCAAAGCAGAATTCTGCATGGGTGGCACCCTCATACTCGTCAAACAAATCTGGATCCATTTTGAAATACTGCAAAGACCACAGTCCAATGTCATCTCACTCCTCATACAAAGCATCAATAACAGAGATAAGGAATGGACAGCCAGCCAGCCAGCCAGCCAGCCCCACACATGAAATGAAAACTGAGAAGACATGCCAGAAGGACCGTAGGTAGGGAGTAAGACAAAACCAAGAAAGAAAGAAATGCATTCAGGAAAAGAAGGAAATAGTTAGTACCTGTAGAACACTTTGGGTTGCACAAGGGGTTCCCAAAGGCTTCAAACAAATGTCCTGAAGACCAATGAGTTCACCAGAATAATTTCCCTGCAGATGATCGATCTGGAAGTACACGAAAAAAAAGTCATGTGATGTGGAACTATGCTTAATTGTCTGGTGTACCCAAGCAAAGATCCAACTGATGATTAGAAGTCCTAACAAAATCCAACCTCAGCATAGGGTTCAGGATTTAGGGCCAATCACCCACTTTCTCTTGCATTTCAAACATGAGCAGCAGGTTCTCGTCGGTGACAATACTCGGAGCCACAGTCTGTCCTTCTGCTGGCAATGTTGCAAGTATCAGCTGGGTTCCCCAAGACCCAGAGATAGCACAATAATAACATGTAGGTCAGTTTGTTCGACAATGCATAAGACAATGAATCACAATTAGAACACAAAATGGATACATGTGTAATACAAACAGCCAAAAGTCTGAAGTGGTTGATAACTTGACCTGATGTACAAATGCAAAGAAAAACACCTGCTCAATTCTGTAGAAGGGTGCCAAATGGGTATCAAAGAATTCCTTTTCCTCTGCAGCCTGACTTCCTGGGGCTACCCAAAGCTGCAATAAAGAAAAGCCTCAAAATAAGGCAAGGAAAAACCTGGACAAAGAAATTGTATTCTATAATCTTAAAGTTGTCCTTCCCTAATGTTGCAAGTATATTTTGGAAGCATGGAGTGGATCATCAAGAGTCTTAGACAGTTTCAGGACTTGAAGCATTCTCACAACCCAAAGGCCCACCTTTTCAGGACGAGTCTCAACCGTCAACCAAAGCAAGCCCAGACACAGCACCACTGCAATAATAAGGGCCACTGCCAGCACTGCTAGTGCATTCTGAGCAATCCATTCTCCCTGTACTCTGTCAATCACCAACAAGATGCTTGTCATTCATGATTGTAGCCAACACCTCAGTCTTCATTGAAGTCAAGTGATGACCAAGTTTCTGACAAGCACAACCTCATCAACAAACTGATGATGTGGTGAGACAGTAAGCAAATGTACCTAAATTGATTGGAAAGAAAGGCCTCCATGTAAGGTGGGTTCTCTGCCTGTTTCCTGGCACCTCCAATTTCCTGTGTGTAGTAAATACAGAAACTTTTAGAATGCCCAGTGCTTTGGCTCTCAAATGTCTAGGTGTCACATATATATCTTTGACCAAAACATCATATCTCTTGAGAGGTGTGCTTCAGACCAGATTAGTGTGTACCTCAGCAACACGGATTTCATCACTGGAGTCAGGAGCCTCAAGTTCAGTGTCTTCTGGAACTGATACCAAAGGTTCATCCAGTCCTAGTTCACCAGAATCCTCTGGCTTGTGAAATGTCCACCACCACCCAAATATTGCAAAAAGGACAAATATGTACAGTATTAACATTGTCACTTTCAGACAGCTGACCTGCATGCAACCCCATTGAAAAAAGAATTACTCCTCAAGAATGTTCCTTTCCTCACTTGAATCAGCAAATTCAAGTTACCTTGAAGCATTCTGGCAAATAGTTTGGTGACATTTCTAAGTCTTTTAATCCAAAAGATGAAATTGTCACTTCTTGCATGGAAGGAAGACAGTCTTTGCTGAGGGAGTTACCTGATAATCAGCAATCTTGACAAAACAACCCTCACTTGGGGGGGGAGGAGGAGGGGATATGTCAGCACAAATAGAGGCTCCTGGGCAGTCTCCACATGAGCATCCAAGTGAAGAATCATCACAAGCAGCAACAGGAATATCTACAGGTTCCATTGGGGATCCCTCCTCCAAAGATGTCTTGAAATTCAATGCAAAAGGGGAGCCAGGTTCATACAGCCCTGCTTCTCTTCCAATGAATGTGAACCACTCTGAAAGTTACAAAAACACGCAATCAGATCCACATTGTATATCAAGCAGTTCACGGCACTGGATTGACTGGCTGATCAATCTCAAAGCTCTAATACACACTGCCTTCATGAGCTCAATGGCAACATTTTGAATGTCAGCAATGTTGCCCCAATTGTAAACCCTAAACAAATATCTGTAACCCTATTTTATTTCAAAGCTCCAACCCATCAGTTATCTCCAAAGCCAATCTATGTAAATTGATGTTACAGATGCAAAATGGGAACAAGGATCTCTCACCAGTGTAATTTCTTGCACCTCCGCCCACAAAATCTAGAGCACGTGTATTCATGGCAGCAAACTTAACATCCTTGCACGAGTCATAAAACCTTGACCCAAACTCTTCTGTTACAAAGAAATCAATAGCCTTGATGGTCTCCACATCAGTATCCTGCAGAACAGAGACACACAAGCTCAGCCATGAGCAAGTTAGCTAAAAACAATTCAAAATGGCTAAAAATGTGTTTTTTTGGTTTTCTAGTCACCAAATTTCTACAGTTTCTTTTATAAATGTCACCAGATTTTTCTATTGGGTTCTAGCATGTAGCCAAAAATGTGAAGGAATCTTCAACTATTTTTACTTTTAGATCCTGTTTATAGCCAAATTTGGCTAAATTGTATTATTGATGATTGGCAGTTCAGCTACATCACAAATATGAAAAAACAAACTCTGCTCTTCACACATGGAGTGGAGAGACAAAAGAGAGAGAAAGAAAAGAAAGTGTCTCTTACTGTGTGCGTGGCTGTAACATTAATGATCAGACTTTGATCCGGAGAGCACGACAGTTCACAGAACATGTTCAAGAAGTTGCGAAGGCATGCTGGACAACCTGTCAAGAAAGGAACAGCCTGCGCATCAAGTGCATCAGAGACACCATCTTTGGAACACAGGAAAAAAATTATAATATCATAATGTCATAGCGGCAGAGGGGTCCAAAAGAAGAAATGGCACCACATAACACTTCAAACTGGATTCTTGTATACATGGATATATAAAGGAAAACAGCAAACAAGGACAGAGATCAACCTGCTGAACTTGAGTCCGGAGTTGATCGAACTGGTCTTCACTACAACACACATCACCTGTGATTCTCGGACACAGACTCTGCACTTTGAGTGAAAAAGCCTCACTTGGCTGTGTTGCAAACAGAGAAATAGAGAGTTAGAAAGCAGATACTTTGCCTTGACTACCTATGGATTGCTGTGGAGTGCTTGCGCATCATCCAATTCCTCTTACAAATCTATTTTAAAAGTTCATGCTCCTAAAAACTCACAACTCAGAAAACATACTTGTACCCACAATTAGGGTTTCTCATCAAGTCATTAATAGATTGATACGGACATTTGTTTGTCAAGGAGAAAAGGTAGCACATAAAGGAGCCAAGGAAAACATTACAGTGACTGCTGGTGTAGGGTAGGGACAATTCAACACTTTCCCATCAGTTCGACTCCCACATATATCGTACATGGCGCACACATTCTTCTCATGCTGCTCGGTACTGTAATCAAGTGTTCATGAAGCACCCACCCACATGAGCAAAACAAGGTCTACATCAATCTCTTTTAAGGAGATCATCATGGAATACAAAGTGAATGTACACCGAGAAAGTGCTTGGTACTTACAATTGCAGGTTGCCCAAGTGATGATGATCCACTGTCATTTGGTGAAATGCACATTCTGAGACGCCCACCTGCAACCAGATCAAAAAAACATCATTGGTGTATGCCATGCTGACCTACCCTAACCCATATACATATTTTCAGTAACAAATCTATCAAATTTTACTTGTGAGATTTTCCACATTCCCATTTGTCAAGCCCCACCAAAGAAACAATTTGCAAGTACAATTTGTAGATTGCTGCTCTAGTCCAAAACCAGTTGAGGCAACGGGCCTCTTATCATTGCCACCGTTTTCTGATCATGATGGTCCAAAATCCAAAACCCTAAATTACATGTCTCCATTTTTTCATCCCATCTGAAGTACTGTGTGCATCAGCAAACCAATTGTGAATCAGATTTACTCTGATTGGTACTTTCCTCTCCTCTGAGAAAAATCAATTAAAGAAAGAGATTCTCCTTGGAAAAAAGAAGAAGAAAAAAACCCTCACCATAACTCGAGAAGATATGCTCTCAGTGATGTATCAACTATTGAACCCAAAATTGTTTTGACCTAACAAAGCTTCACCCATCACTTATTGTAACTCTGGAAACCTCACAAGCACAAGCATCCTCAGATCAGATGCTGATTCGAGCTCCCAAATTAATTTATTAAAATTTTAAAATGAACAACATAAAAATCGACCAAAAAACACATCGAAGAAACAAGAAACACACCAATTGAATTAGGCAGAAACAAAAAGTTGAAACCCTAAGAACACCTAAAAAAAAACACCCAACACTAAAATTACCTGAAGAAAAAGAAGCCCGAAAAAGAACACAAATCTCACAGCACTTCTGCACTTGGATTTCGCCATAGCTTTTTTTTTGCTGCCTAGAGGATCCTCTCTCTCTCTCTACCTCGCCCACGCACCCACCTCCCTCCCTTCCTTGCCAAACCAAAAATTCGCTTTCTTCCTCAAAATTCCAACCGTGAGTTTACAGTTGACACCCTAATTAACAAAATTTCCACGACAAAAAAAATGGAAACACCTCCGGATCTTTAAAGTACCCAAGATCTAATTCTTTCTGCAATTTTCCAGACGATCCAGCAGCAGCTGCAGTTCTGATGAAATCTTTAGCAGAAGGAAAGAGTCGAAGAAGAACCAAAAGAGAAGAGAGAAGGAGACGAGGAGAGAACCAACGTGGAATTGCGGAATCCTCATACCCGTGGCGGGCGGTTATGTTGCCAAGTCACAAAGATCCTTCGGTTCCTAATAGTAGAACCGCCGGTTTCTTAATCTCAACTGTTACAGGATCAGAGACCCGCCTGCCTGGTACACAGCTTCAAATTCAACAACCTTTGGGCCAGTTTACAAAATAATTTAATAATAATAAATGCCTGGTACAATGTTTTAAAGGCTAATAAAAAACAAACATTAGAACAAGTGTTTTTTTTTTGGGGTAAATTTTTGTTATATTTCTAACAAAATAAAATTGGTGAAATGTTAGTGTTTTCTCAGCTTTTTTGTCATCAAGTTTTGAATAAAATCTAAAAATCATCATATTTTATTTGAAGTTCCAACAAGTAACCAGAAATATAAAAGTTTGTTAGAAAAATGACTTTGAAAACTTTAGATTACAATTAACATTTCCAATGAACATTAAACTCTATTATTATTATTATTATTATTAATGTGTTTTTATTCTTTGATTTATTCTTATGTGTAAATGTACAAAACTTCATGATCAAAAAAACCCAACTTTCTCAACGTGTACATTGTTGAATTACTTTTCAATTGAATCTATTTGGGAAGCACACACTTGATAGGTTGACATGTGTTAAAATTTGAATTTAAATGTATTTTCAAAATCAACTTAATAAAAAAAATTCAAAATATATATTATTCAAGTAAGTTGTGTAAACTTTCACATGTTAGAGGTTTTATATGAATCCATAGTCAAAAAACACATTTTTTTATGTAATGGATTGGGATGCTTGTGATTCCATGTTAAACACACATTTCAAAGTTGAATGATAAAAATATTCAAATGAAAATACTTTAATTAAGATGAAATAACATGTACTATTTAACTATTCATAACATGCTCAATGCAACAATAAAATTCCCTTATATAATAAAAAAATTAATAAAGATTTGAAAAGAATGTTATGAAACTGGTTGGGGTTTTTTTTAAATGCACATTAAAGTGCTAAATATGGATAGAGGGTTGCCATTGGGCATGTTCTGATAAAACATTTGTGGGGAAAGGATTGAGCCTTCGTTAATTCTAAAGGAAACCAAAGTTGGAAAGGAAAACATTTTCAACTGATTAGGAAAAGAAAAAGTAATTGAAAAAGAAAAAAAATGTTTACAGATTTCAACAAGAGGGTACTTAATAGGAGCAAAATAAAATGTCCAACTCAAGTCATGTGTGGAATGGTATTAAAAAATTGTTAGATGAAATTTTTCATTTTATAAATGAATGTCATCTTTAGAATGAGTTTATTAATTCTAATTAAACATAACATGCACCAAAAATTAAAATAGACTTGTCAACTTTGGTAAAATGATTTGATGAATATTTAATTTTCAATGTTGGGTTGAACAAGTTATATATTTTTAATTTGGATTAGATGATGTCCACTTATAGTATTATTAAAAACTTTGTTTGAGTTTTATTTGAATAATTTTATTTCTATTTTATTTAATTATTAAATTAATAATAATTTTGAGTACAACTATTGCTATATTTAAATAATATATTATATATATTATTGATTAATAATAATTTAAATTTAAATTTCTAGTGAAATTTCATATTAGTTTTTCTTAATTTTCACTTTCAATAAAAACCAAATTTAGCTAACATCCTATCACCAATTTAATGTTATTACTTGTTGGAATTATTAGCATTATGAAATTTAAACAATATCAGATCCATTAAAGAATGTAACTATATAAAATGTCATTTAATGGATAAAATGCACCACAACATTTTTTCCTTTTCATATGACACCAAATGTGGAACTTTAGGATTTTTTTTCCAATATGCAATTATATTATGTAGGTCAAGAACTTCAATTATGAAATGTGAATCATGCATTCTCAAATAATAACAAGCAACACAAAAAATCTCAAAGTCTTCAAGACCTTGGTGTGATACGTAATGATAATAAGGTCCCTTTTTTTTATAAACAATTGTCAAAAAAACAAAAATAAAAATAACTGCAATTGCCTACAATATGAAAGGGTACTTGAGATTTTTTAAATGTACATTTTGAATAGCACCATATTGTGCCAAATATACTTATGGACTATCATTACTTGAATAACATCATAGAATTGAAAAAATAAATGGATGATAAACATGAGATTTATGGTTAATATGCAATTAATTTAACCAAAATGTTAAATCTTTGAAGAATGTAGGATTTGCATCAAAAGTCAAATTTTGAACATATTTCATTTAAATAAAAATGTGAAAATATTATAAGTAAAAATATTTTTAAAAATTATCAACTTGTATGAAATTGTTAAAAAGTCTTTTCCATCTCAATTTGCACCCAATTTGCAAGCATTGGTGTGATTGACTGCAAATTGAATCATTTTATTTTCCTTTCTTTTTATTTCCCCCTTTTTTTACATTTCTTCTTTGAATAAAGTTTTAATGGCAGCAAGTCATTCATCCTCCCATGCATTTAATTTAATTAATGAGACACATTAAAAAAAATTGGAACCTTTACAACATATTCAAGCGATGTAAAAAGCACACATGATTTAATAGATGAAAAATATTTTCAAATTTGCTTAAATATATTTGACTATTATAATACAAGGACATTTCAATAGACTTATGTAGGATAATTTTTAAAATTTGAAAATTTCCTGACAAGAATAAAGATTTTTGAATATCTCAAAAGATTATGTAATTTCCTTCACTAACATATTCCTTTTGAAAACTACAATATTTCTACATATAACATAATTAATGTCAAAACTTCCAAGGTATTACAATAATAAGTAAAATGTAAATACCTGAAAAAGATATCCATGTACAATAAATTATGCAAAAAACAAGATGGATTATTTTCTAGTATGTCATATTTGAATAAAGGACAAGGATCATTGAATAATTTAATTTCATCAAATCATGTTTGTTCTATAACAACATGTTCATTTTCTACTGTATTCTACAATTTCAATCACAATTATAAGGGCTTCCATAAGTTGCAAGGATATTTCAAATTCGTATAAAAGGAAATCATTAGTTTTTATCTTGTAAGTTTAATATATCATCAAGCAAGGACATTTGTGATGAAAACAATGTCGATCATTTACTTATATAATTAACAATGTTCCAAATTGAATTCTAAACTAATGAATTTCTAAAAACTAATGAAAATATCACAAATTTTATCCATTGTGAATGCATAAAAAGATTATTTTTATTCAATAAAAGATTCATGCAAAGATTTTTCCATATATTTATGATAGGAAATTTTGGATTTTCAAACATGTTATATCCCAATAGATTGTTAGTAATCACTAATTTTATCATAAAACATGTTCATTTAATTATTCTATTTTATCTATTCATTTTATGTGCACAATCAAATGACATTTTGCAAGTATATGTTTTGTAAACACTCATAAATTATTATTCAATTTTGTTGAAAATTGATTTTATGTGAAAATCAAACATAACTGGATTTGCAAATACACATTTTTAGCCATTATTTGATCATGTTTCTTTTGTACTATTGAATTTTCAAAAAAACAATTATTCATTTGATTTAAATACCGTGATAAATAGTTAGGTTCAAAATGTTTAAGAATTTTACAATTTTCCTTTGAAGGATGAATATCCATGTCAATTAAAACATGTTTGCAAAAGTATGAATGAATTGATATCATATGGCTTGCATTACATAATAATGAATTTATGCATAAAACTTAAGCAAATTCTTGAAACACATATCAATTGTTTTTCAACAAAAGTAACAATACATAAGATGAACAATGAAGATAATAGTACCTCCTTCATTTATTGGTCAAATTTGTTTTTCAATTGTTTCAATTGTTTCGATGTGATGAGATGAACATCATTTGTTGTGAAACAACTTTTAAATGAATGCAAATCACAATGAAGGAAAGAAAAATATGCACATGCCCAAACATATTTTTTTAAAAATGTTTTATCATAATTCACAATATATTTAATAAAAATGATATATCAATATTTTGGATTGTATGCTCAACCTTCATTATTGTTTTGTGTTCAAAACACATTTTCATTGGATCATTATCAAACTCATTACATGCTTTCACATTTGTTCCATCTTGCCTTTCGTAAATGCAACTTTCACATAATATTGACATTATTGTAAGAAATCACACAAATTTCTATAGTTATTAATTTTTTTAATTTCTAAATTTAAGAGATTGAATACCATGAATTGCATGTAAACAACTCCATTATGGTTGTTTAGGGCAAAAAACATGTCATCCAATTTATACTTAGTGAAGTATGAAAAAATGTGTATGTTATTTACAAAGAAAAATGTTCATATTCATCATTATAGGACAAAATTTTCAAGGATTGTTGAAGGAGGAACTAAATTATGGACATCCAATGAAAAACTTTTTGAAAAGGCCACATTGTAATGTGATGAAGTTCTAGCACAATTGAAGACCATTGATGGCCATGCATTTATAAATGTTTTAAAGAGGTGAAAATCTTCCATAGATGGTATTAAGTTGATTACTACATTTAGTATTTTAATAGATAATTAATCAATTCAACAAAGGATTAATGCTTGAAACTATGTATCAATTTTGTACCTTAATGTAAAGATTGAGAAACGAAATAAGTTCATGTCAAAGGTTGAAATGTTGCACATTTAATCTATTATTATTACATCCATGGCTAGATAGTTTCAATCAAATAATGAGATTTAAATGTTTCATTAGTAGCCCAAGTTGGCATGTCCTAATTGTTAGTGATGATTTTGAAGTGAATTGGTTATGCATCACTATTGGGTTCTTGTCTACCAAACTACACCTAATACCACATACCCGAGTGGTAAAAACATGTTGTATGCTACAATTATTATTAATAAGCATTGTAAGAAAATGGGACATTCATACAAAAAACACCTTCATGATCATGAGAATAAGAATGTAATGTTTATTCACATGTCTAAAAACATAAGTGTCATCATCTTAGGTTGCTTTATAAAGACTACTTTTCACCTTGCCTTATTTCTCTATTACTCCCCTCCCCTACCTCCTCAAACCTTCAGATCGCTACACCTACATCATTCCGGTAAGTCCCTACATTCGAGAAATAAATGTGTTGACAATTGAACCTAATACTTTTTATTGAATATTGGCAACAAGTTTTCCCTAAATAAGCTACAATTAAGTTCAGTAAATAAACTACCTAGTTTTGGTAGGGTACTTACCAAGATTTCAACGAACCTATAATTTGTTTTAGGCACAATATTGGTGGCGAAGGATGTGAATTTAGGTTCAACAATTTGTTTATTGGTGTTTGACGTATGATCAAGGTTACAAATTTAATTCAATGCACCTAAACCTCATGTTCAACAATTGCCCATCATCATTAGTAGAAAAAATGTCATTTGTGACTATCATTTGTAAATAAATTTTAGTCGTAAGCGACACAACGATTAAAAATCATCATAGTAACAAATGACAAGTTCAAACTACCACTAATCCTAGGCGATGAATGAAATAAATTTTTGTAGAATACGAGTATGGAGATTTTATACGTATCTAGGGATGAATTCTTGTGATTACATTTGCAACTACATTTGCGACTATAATGCACACCAATATGTTCACATGTGGTAGTCTAAGAATGTGACACGTGCATCATTTGGATTTCTCAAAATATTTTGCCAAATAATTTTTTTCTTCAATCATTCAATTAAAACAACTAGATTGTGCCACATGGTAGCTTAAGATTTCCTTATGATCATTTAGGGTTAGTTTAGGGTTGGACCACTTATGATAAGCCGTGTGGCACCTAAGCTAGGCATAGGATAAGGTTCTAGGTTAAGCCACCTTTAGCCTAATGAGGAGGCTAAAGTACCTTGCCTAATTTTGGGATAGGTCATTTACAATATAGGCCATGTGGCACCAAGGTTAAACCTAGGCCACTTAGCCATAAATCTAGCCTAAATAGGTAGGTAGGTAGGTATAGGTTTAAAACTTTTACAACAAAATCATGTTTTATTTTAAGTTTAGGCTTTTGGGTGGAGCCTATGTGATTAATTCCTCCCATATGGCAAATGAAAACATTGGATGTGTTTATTCCACCAAACCAACCTATTTATTTAGTTTGTAAACTTGAAAGGGAAGTCAAATAATATGGGATAAAATTTCAATTGCAGCCTAATCACATAGTTGTAGCCTAATTGCAATTATTCCCTAACACATACTATTACATAACCTACTTACTAAATAGCATAAGTTCTCACTAGGTACTTATTTAGATAATATATATTTTAAATACATATTTAAATAACCTATACATAATTATTTATTCTAAATACCTATTTGAATAATCTTTAAATAATTATTTATAATTAAATAACCTATTAGGTAGTTAGTGGGTATGTAGGTATATATGTATGCATGTTCCTAGTAAATAATACATAGGTAGGTAGGTACCTAGTAATTGAGTAGGTAGGTAATAGATAGGTACATATATACATATAGGTATGTATGTATTATTAAATAGTTTATACGTGTAACTACCAAATAGCATACATACCTTATGCAACTATAATGTGACTACTTTGGTTACATGTGCAACTAAATGTATATATGGAGATGTAAAAAATATAAAGACATCATGAAATATTAACCTATTGGAACAATGAAATAGGTCATAGTTGGAATTAGTTGAAAGGAAAACCAAAATCCATCCAAATTTGAAAAATAGTTGCATAAGCAACCATTCATAGTCATAGGCGACATTTAATCGCACATAATCACACATGGAATGATTGCAAATGATAAGATTTCTACTAATGTATGGTGCTCGGATATAAGTGAAGTTTGGATTTTGTTGACCCACTTATTTTAACCATTCAACATAACCAATATGTTTTAGTTATGATCAAATATTTTTCAAAATGGTTGGAATTGGTGTCATTGTCAAATTGTAGTAATGAAAACGTTGCCTATGTATTTTTGGACATAGTGCTTAATAGATTTAGGGTTCCAATCAAAGTATTCACTGACCAAGGTATATAATTTCATGGGGAGTTCCAAAAGTTGTGTGAAAATGTAGTAATTGATCATTGCACTACTTCAAGAAACCATTTTGAGGTGGACGATTAGCTGAATGGATTATGTAGATGGTGAAATGGGGTTTGTGGAAATATGGATTCCAAAAGCACCTTATTCAAAATTGGGATTTATAATTACCATGGTTAGTTAAGGGGTATAGGTTCAATCAACATGTTTTTCTTTTGTTTTTTCATCATATTTTATATTGTTTAGTTATGAACCAAGCTACTAACCTTGATCCAACAGAATGTGATGGTGAAAATCAACTTGGATGATCATAATGTGTGGATTCAAGCAGGTGAACAATGAGTTACTTTGTTTTGACAACGCCCATGGTGATGGAAAATTTGATAATTGCCCAACATCAAGATACATTCTGTTATGCCACTACTAGTGGGTACCCATGACCTTTGAACATTATTTAGGCCAAAAATTAGTAGCTGCTGATTTTAACCAATGAAAAGTCGCGTCATGGATTGAAGGGGGCTTCCTTTTTTGTCTTGGGGGCGGGGCTGGGCAAGAGAGGGTGTCAAAGCAAAAAGTTCCTAAGTTTCTTCACATGTTTGCCAAAGAATTCCCAATAGCACGTCACATTTATCCCACATGCTTTGGAAAATGTTATCTTCCTTGCACGTATGTAGGTGGGCCAAAGAGTAGGACCTTTATACTTCAAAATAGAACCTTTTATTTTTGGAAGCTCCCATAGTCTTTTTTTATTTATTGATGGGCCATTCAAATTGGTTCATCGCAAAAAAAAAGAAAAAGAACTTGGGACACACCTTGTTTAATGAATAGGAAGGGTCAATAGGCAAAGTTGGTGCTAAAGCCATATTAATTAGCCATGAAATTTTCATAATAACTTTCACCTGACACTAACATTGGGCATGCCCCAATAAAAACTACTTCATTGGACCCCCAGTTGCAAAATAAAAACCAACGTGCAACCCCAAGTTTCGCGTTTTCATTTTATATGAAGGGCATGCTAACCTTAATGGGTACCCATGACCTTTGAACACTGTGAAGCCCCATGATTTCTTTAAACCATATTTATTACAAAAAAACATTCTGTTTTAAATAACTGCATGTCGTGAACGTAGGAAAGGCATGTAGTTTCAAAGGAGGGTTTCTTTTTACACAACATTACGCATAAGGCCAATCTGGCCATGCACACTGTCTGGCAGTTGAACTTTGACATTCACTGGTGCCTTGGCGCGTGAAAAGGCAACGTAAAGTTAGCCATGTGAAAAAACATCATCTGTGAAATGAAGGCCAACATGAGAAAGGGTTTGCCCTTGAGACTTGTTAATAGTCATGGCATAAGCCAACCGCAAAGGAAATTACTTCCTTGCAAATGTAAATGGCAAACCGTTGTTATCAAAAATGAACTTAATGCGCGGTATAAAGGCCACATGACCGGCCCCTTTGCATGTGATGATCTTAGCCTCAATGACTCGCATCGTGAAGCGTCGAACAATCAAGCGCGTCCCATTGCACAGCCCAGCCGATGGGTCGAGATTACGCAGCAGCATCACTGGTGCGCCAATCTTGAGCGGCAGCTTGTGTGAAGGCATGCCACTAACTTCCAAAGTGTTGAGGAACTCGGAAGGGTATGTGTTTGCCACTTCCGTGTCCTCTGCGGAATCCGCACTGAGGAAGTTGACCTGCGCACCTGGAAGGTAACTTAAAACCATCGTGTTTATTAGTGAAACCTCCTTGTTGCGAGGAGCCAAAATCGCACACTCACGCAAATACTCGTTTATGGCTTGGCCCTCGTGTAGTCGAGGGTAGATGGCCATAGCCATGGCTCGTGTGTCCATAGGAGGGAGTACCATCATGTTTAGACACTTGATGTAGTCCTCATCGATGGTTTCTAGCTCGTCGTTGCCAAGACAAAGAAGCCAGTTTGCAAAAGTGCGATTCCCAAGATCAGGGTAAATAGTAATGGCATCACCGGCCCGCATATTTTTCGAGAGACGGAATACTTTAATAGATTCCCATAGGTAGGAGTTTTTGATTGATGTAAAGATGATGTTTGCATGGGATCCCCGAGGGATGACCGAAAGGACCTGGCGAAAGTCCCTTGACATGACAAAAACAATGCCGCCAAAGGGCTCGTTCCTGTTTGTAAAGTCACGCAGAGTTCGATCCACCGCTTCAAAAGCGAGCTTATTAGTCATAGGACCTTCATCCCAAAAGATGAGCTTCGTTTGACGAATTAGCGTTGCTAAATCATCTTACTTACGGATACAGTAGGACGTACAATCAAACGCGATTGGGATCTTCAGGTACGAATGGGTCGTTCGCCCTCCTGAAAGTAAAAGCGCAGCAATGCCTGAAGAGGCAACAGCAAGTGCAATATCGCCATGTGAACGCACAACGTTCAAAATCAAGTTTTTGATCTAGGTCTTACCCGTTCCACTAGGGCCATCGATAAAGATGACTTTAACGTGATGGCAGCATATGCATCGATTATGCCATTGTAGGCTGCACACTGTCCATCATTGAGGTTCTCAATGGCCATAGCCACCTCGGCTTGCAAGACCTCGACATTGTAGTCGCACTCCACCTCAAACAAGCGATTGGTCTTTAACCGATCAAAGGTAACAGAGGGGGCAGGAAGGCCAAAATCCTCTCGAGTTTTGCTAAATTTGGCAAGTGCATCCTGTAAAGAATGTAATGCCCAACTCTCAATTTGCTCAATGGACGGTTCCACTATACCGCGACGTTGTAATGCTACCTTGCAGTCATCGCAAATGTGTTCCTTGTAATTTTCCCAGAGCATGCGCGGCTCACCTGGAACACCAAAGGCCAAGATGGTTACAAACAGAGATCGTAACTACGCACCTGTTTGCATGCCAACTGCTTCTTCCAAGCATGCATTCCATTCGTCATCCGAATCATACAAACCAAGCGCAATGCACGCTGATTTGAATGTGTCATGGACAACATCGTTAATTGTGCGAAGAGCTTTAAAATAAACAACACCTTTGACCTTCGTTAATAATGTACGCAAGAAATAACGTTCGCCAACAGAAGGACTAACAAAATAAAGGCGCCCGACACAACACCCTTTTTGCCAGATGGTCCATTTTTTCGTCCCATTGGTCCATGTAAATAGGGAGGGAAAATCCATGTACGTGACTACTCTGGCCAAGGGGTAATCAATATTGGCTTGGAAGTATTCTGCGAGCGTTGTTTTTTGGTTTTGCTTGCTATTAACAGTTTTAAAAATATTGGCATTATCATTGTATACAACCGTATGCATTTCAGGCTCATGCACGGCAAGGCATGTGATAGACGGTGTCCCGTCATGCATTCTAAAGGAGAAAAGATGCCACGATGCTTCAGAAGCAAAAACATAGCATCCTTCAAGGTATGCTTTAATTTCATCATGGTTTTGCCACTCAGCATTGACAATGATCGCCTGTGGGTTGTTCTCTTGGCTAAGTGTATCCACCCACCTTTCGATAACAGCAATAGCACGATCAGGTCCCTTGTACACATACTTGTACAGGTACTTCACAACAGATATGGACGAACATATTTCCATGTTGATGTGCGTGTGGTACTTGGTTGTTAGGTGAAGATTATACGGGATAATCCACCGGTTATCCACTACGCGTTACGTCTTTGGATCTACAAAAGTACAGGTTTGACGACGCCGGTACTCAAGGTACCCGTCAACATCACAGCATGTTTCTTCACTAAAGGAACATGAGTACCTTTTTTTGCACTTTCCCTGCTCCATACATTGTGCATTGAGAAAATTTGGACCACATGGCCCATGCACCATGCATGAAGTGACCGTCTCGTACGCCTCAGGATGGCGTATTGGGTTCAAAATCTCAGCCGATACCATCGAATTGTAGTCCTCGACAATGCGCAATTTCGACGCTTCATCTAAAATGAGCAAAATGTGTGTGTGGGGCAAGCCTCTCTTTTGAAACTTGATGACCCAAATTTTAGCAATCACATTGCCAAAAACACCGTCTTTGATGTCCTTTAAAAGGGCGTCAAGTTTCAAATTGAAAACGCGAGTTATTAACTTAGGGTGATCCTTGGTAGTTTGCCCTGGGAGAAGCGTATCTGTAATCTCTTTCCATTTAGGATTACATGTAAACGTGATAAAAAGGTCCGGTTTACCAAATTGCAGACCCTGGCCATGGCATCTTGGTATAGTTGGCCCATGGCGCGTTCACCGCCTTGGAACGACGATGGGAGAATCATCTTTTGCCCGACATCATTCCCGAGAATGTCACCAGCATTCAGTGCATCTTGAAGACCATTGTACAGGTCGCAATGCAGCTATCACTGGTTCTTGCGAATAAACTTCAAGCGGTTTTGTTCAGTACATGCATACGCGTCAACAATGAATTGTTGCAAAAGCCTTTCGGCTCGTATAATCCATTCCTCGTTGATGCGATGCTGCAAAATGTACGCGTAAAACTGAAGCATGGTGACGCGTGTGGAACCGCGTTTACCACCTACTGCATTCTCGTCATCCTGGATGAACCTAGAGCCATCCCATTGAAATCCATTCAATGGGATGCCGTCATGCCATCCGTTGCGTCCATCTGGGAAGAGAAGGACGTAGCGTAGTGGTGCATATGCACTGTGTAAGGGAGAGACGCGTTGAAAATAACCATCAGTCGAACACACGACAATGATGCGTGAATCTGCTTCATCCACATCGCCCCCAACCATCAATGCGCCAACTTCGTCAACAATTGGCACAAGGTAACGCCACAAATCATTGTGGCGGTCGTTCACCAAACGAAGACTTAGCTCAATAGCCCCGCGTTGGAGCCGTTCTACGACATTTGGTAGATGTTGGCGTAAGGGTTGCATGCATGCAACATCGTTTACAACGACTACATGGTGTCCCTATTCAGGCCACCCAAATTGCCCATCCAACCATCAAGCTTGGCATGCGGATCGCTGATGTACAATTGGGCAAATTTTGGGGCCTCGCCAAGCTGAAGAAATAGACTCCCCATCCTATGGTAAAGCTCACCACGAAGACGGTAAGTATAATTGCCAGGTGAGGCAACATTGGTATCTAGGTGGCCCCCACCGATGTGAAGGCTGACACATTATTGTAAGAGCGGATGCATTGACGAAAGTCTTTCGCATCTATTTCATTACTTGTAAGGAGTCGCCTGAGTGGCTCTGGTGGGGGTGCCAACGGGGGCAGCCTCACTTTACCTTGTGCGCAGCATAGTGTAAACAATGGATTGGTGCACGAACTTGACGCGACACGCTCCTCCAAAAAGTGCAAGGCGTCGCACTTGCCACACACGATGGTCATTTCACCTAAAGTGTGGCAAAGACCACGATGGCTGTCGTTAAATTCACGGCGCGCCAAAGGGATCACTTCGTTCCCACCTTGGTTTGCGCGATCTAATTCACGTTGGGCACTACGTGCTTGACGGTCAATGTTTCGAATTTTTTGGCGACGTTTTTTCGACAACTATTCTCGTTGGCCCTGGTGAGCCTGACGATCCACATTACGTGTTTCCTATTGCCTATCGAAATGTAAAAGCATTCGAGCATTAGCATGCGCAACATTTTCCAAAGCAATTTGCGCATTATTGTGCGCAACTCTCTGAGCTGCCCATTGGTTCGCATCTGCCGCAATTTGCGCATCGTTGCGCGTAGCTCTCTGACCTGCCCGTCGGTTCGCATCCACCACAATCTGCGCATCACTGTGCATAGATCTCTAAGTTGCCCACCGGTTCACATCCACGACAATCTGTGCATCGCTACGCGTAACTCTCTGAGCTGCCCGTCGCTTTGCATCCATCGTAATCTGTGCATCGCTACACACAGCTCTTTGAGCTGCTCGTCGTTTTGCATCCGTCGCAATCTACGCATCGCTGCGCATAGCTCTTTGAGCTGCCCACCGGTTAGCATCCGTTACAATCTGCCCATTGATGCGCGCAACTTTCTGAATTGCCTGCCAATTGGCATCCACCACAATCTGCGCATTGCTACGCGTAGCTCTCTGAGCTACCCGCCAGCTAGCATACATTGCACACTGCTCCTTAGATCAAGCAGCATGCCTCTCTCGAGCAAGACGGTTCCCACGGACGCGCGAGTCCTCCAAAGGGGCCTCCTTTTCCTCTTCGTTCATTGGTTTAATGAGGGTTGTTGTGTTGAAGGGGGGGGGGAGATAAGTGAATAGGTCCGTTCCGTGGGAAAGGTAACCAAAGAAATGTGTTTATGAAGGGCGTATTAACCCTAACCCCCTTACCCGCAAGGAGGATGACCAAACAAAGTATGTTGTTTCCATCTCCCTACCTCTTGATATGTCTCTCAACATTCTCAAGCTGTAATTCTTTAACTGTGCTTAGATATTCCTCTTACTCTGTGCCAACTTCACCATTGATACAACTACCATTCTCTTCTGATCCTGGCTCATCATGAGTTCAAGAACTAAACATGATCTTGGAAATCTAGAAAATTCTTTTTCTAAGTTCTGAGTTGATGCAGTAAATCCTTTTCCTTTATCTGAGTCAAGAAAAACATTGGCTTAAGTTGCTTCATTGTCAAGCTTTTCTAGTGATGTTGGGACAAGGTCAACAAACCATTTTGCACTACTATTATGCTCAATGCATTCCTCACTACCAAATAATTCACTATCTTCTGTAAGAGAACACTATGGAAGCCATCTTAGATCCTCTTGCTGAGGAAACTCTTGTAAGGAGCTTTCTTCTGTGGAAACAACGTATCCACTCCAAAATATTAATAGCCACGGTTGCGTCATTTGTCCATGGCTAAAATAATATGTTGCAAACATGTGGATTAGTTTTTTCTATATGAGACCTAAATTCAAAGAACAACATGTAGCCATGAAATCATGTTGTTCTCAAGCTTTTCTCAGCTACTTTGTTTTAATGGAGTTCATATCCTTTGGCTCAAGGAACGCTAAAGCTCTCAAGTTTTTCTCAATTACCAGCTATAGTGGAGTTCATATTCTTTGCTTCAAAGGACCCTAAAGCCCTCAAGCAACAGTTTTCCACAAAACCTTAAACAACTCTTCAAAGTAACTTCATGTCGGCGATGCTTTGGAGATGGACATACCTAGGTAGTCATAGTAGCTATGAATGAAGGACAAATTCAGCAACAGAAACAGGCACCATACCCCCGTTATGACCGTGACATGTACTGACGCGCTCCCAAGTCACGGGGTGAAACCCACTTGAGGGTTTCACAAAGTCAAGTTGCGAAAAGTTGAGACTTGGAGGCACGCTCCCGGCTTCCAACTCTAGAAAGGGTTA
>Ga0209208_10001527_pt1 | contig 32729 bp, 20 predicted proteins | sample S1TSphfallax_3_FD_187694 | JGI IMG/M metagenome (GOLD analysis project Ga0209208, IMG submission 187694) | Host-associated microbial communities from peat moss isolated from Minnesota, USA - S1T2_Fd - Sphagnum fallax MG (SPAdes) (version 2) | ecosystem: Host-associated > Plants > Peat moss >...
TCCCTTTAAACACTCAAAAACCATTTGTGTCTTTACATCTGGACGAGTAATAGTCACAGTTCAAATCCATAGTAGAAAAATGCTTTTCAAGGGGTTAAAATGACCACTACAAAATGGAGCATCGATACCGCAGAGCAGCAGCAGGATTTGCGCTATCTGGCTGCAAGATTTGATGAAAAGGGGTGTTTGCCAGTGTGGGGTGGAGATGATGCTCGTAACCCTTTGATTAGGGAGAGAGATTCCAGAATAGTTACTATTAAAGGACAAATTTTGGGCATTGGGACAAGCTGTAGGTTGTCAAATTTCTCATGCCTTGTTGGTAGTTGTGAAGAAGAACCAGAGGGGTTTTTCCTAACTTCAATTTTAGCTCAGTTTTTGCAGCTATGCAGGAGGGACTTGCCTGCGATCAAAGCCAGCCTAGTAGAGGACATTACATGACAGGAGAAAATCTATCGCTTCCAGGAGAAATAAATGTCTACCTTCATCATTTTCTTTCAGAATTTTCAGAGCTCTTTGTTTGGTGTATACCAACATCTTCCCTGTCACTGGGTCCAAACCTAAAACCTTCTTTTACATGGCTTTCAACATGCCTTTCAGTAGGGCGAGCTCATATGGTTTCAAATTAGGCTTCATAATTTCCTACCATACCACCTTATGCCTTGATCATTACAACATGCCCTAGTAGCAAAGATTACATATGGTTGGAAACTAGAGCAAGATCCACCCTCTTTGGAGGACTCTTCATTTTGCCAGGACTTGGGTCCTTCCATCTTGTACCTTTTTCTCCCCCATTTGTTGGGTGCTTTGTTTCTATTGATGAATCGCAGGTTTTCCTCATTTGTTATCGGTCTTGACTCTAATGAGGTTTAACTTTTTAGAGCAGTTTTACACTCTAGCACTTGGGGCTTGGGATCACAAAAAATCTAAAATCTCTCATTGATCCATATCGTGAAGTGCGGGAAGTTTGGGTTTTCACTATGCTAATTTGGGACCTACAGCCAAAATGAATGGCTTTCAATTTTAAAAACTTGTTGGAATTTTACATGGACAATTGTGAATAATGTTGCTTGTACTCTTGGGGTATTTTTACGCCCACCTTAAAGAGGTGGGCCTTATGAAAATAACAACAGCCCATGGGTCCAAAAAAACTCCCCACCATTCATTCATCTATGATATTTCATTCATGTTTAAACTTTTTTTTGAAAAAGCAAAAGTTGGAAAGAGTTTTTGGTGACTTCCCCCCTTCACAAAATTACTACCTTTAAAACCCTAAACATAATAATATTAAATGTTTTCTTTTTTTTTTTACTCTTTTTTCTTTTTTTTTGGAAACTCTTCAAAGTGTTGAAGCTTTTTGTACGAGAATTCTAGCGACTAGTAATCGGAACTGGTATATGGGAGATTTTTTGGAATCCTTCATATGGTTGTCGATGGACCACTCCAAACACAATTTTAAAAATAACTACCTCATTTTCAAGCCTAACTACTTTGTTTTTTTTTTAATAACGGCTTCGTTTTCCTATGAACTTTTTGAATAACTATCTCTCACCTTTCCTAATAAATACCTCCATTTTATAACTACCTCATTCTTTTCCCCTATCCACCAACATGGATATGAAAAAACAAATTAACATGTGTCTTTTCATATTTATGAAATGTATATCAATTTAAATTAAATTTGACATTGACATAAATAATGATGAATTATTTTAAAACCATATGAAAACATATGAAAAAATAAAATAATTGATTGTTAATAGTAATGCACAACAATGTATAGCTCAAATTGTTTATTGATAGTTCAATTTATTGTTAGTTTTTGTTCACAAGTCTTTCATTTTAGCCATGGAAGGTTATTCACATGATGTAGATTACTCACAATCACAAGGGTGGAATTTAAATTCCCAAGGGATGTAAGCTAGCTTTTCAATGGTTGAAATTCAAGGGATCTTATTTGAAAATGTTCAATCATAATCATTTCAACTTGAAAGAAAGAATTCACAACCTTCACATATAAGGATCCCTTATAACGACAAGAATGCAAAACTTCTTGGAAAGAAACCCCAAATTTTGTTCTCACAATGCAATATTAAAATTTTGTGGGACAAAATAAGGGAGATTGTCAAGATTTTAAAAAAAAGATGAGCCATGATAAAATAATGTGTTTGTTCTTTGATCTAAATTGGGCCTACACTAGGAACAAATGCCCTTGAATCATGGCCCATGGGCTTTCCATGGTCTCATCCAAAAAGCAAGGTACCATGATGATCTAGAAGCCATGGCCCAAGGGTTCTAGTGCAACCCACCTTTTAGTCCATATATATATATGAAGTATAGCTGAAAAGTCAAGTTATGGTACCCATCACAAAACATGCACAACAATTTTGGTATATTAGGGATTGGCCAAATGGGTAGGTGCTCTAAGACAAAATGTTTGATCTTTTAGTTCTTGTATAATCCCATGTATCAAAAGAAGCGAGTAGTCAAAATCCAACATGAAAGACTTTTGATGATTGTAATAGTTTAGCCAAAAAATCCTACATCCATCCTTAACACATTGGTGTGTGGCTTGAATTCTAATCAATACTTTTGAGTAGGGTATACTAATGTTGGACTTAAAATAACTATTCAAAATATTGACTAATATTCACAATGAATCTCTTCATGTCTGCCAAATTGCATAAACAAATAAATAAATAAATAGATAAATATTGACTTTATTTTCTAGAAAATCCAAACATGGAGATTGGATGTAGTGATGCTTGTGTACTTTAAATAATCAAAATCAAGTTGAATCTATCATAGTCATATGTAGGGTTTTCCAACTTGCTAGGGTTAGCTATGGGTTAGGAATGCAATGGAAAAGTGTTTCCTCTCGACACCATCCATCCTGCATGGTGTCCACCCATTCACTCTGGCCGAGTGAGTGTGTGTGTGTGTGTGTTTTTTTTTCCCCTTCAACTTTTGGATGTAGCCGAAATGTCAATCATCCATAAGATGATTTAACAATATCTGGTTATTATAAAATAAGAAAGTAAATACATTTAAGGATCGTCTTGTATTTTGGCTAACCTAAAGGAACTTAATATAGACTACGGAGATCTTAAAAGTTTTATCAAAATTTTGAAATTTGGCAACTACAACCATTCCATTTTGGAACTGAGTTATGTGGTCAATTTCAACTTAGTAGGGGGTAAAGAGTACATCAGCTTTGTGCTAGCTCCTTCAAACCTCCTTCATTCCTTACCAGATGAGCCAACTTCTTCCCCTTGTGTAAAGCTACATCCTTGTTTGCAAACTAACCTTCAAAAGAAATTACTTTCAACCTCACACATATTATATTTTGTACGAGGTAAAATGGTCCAAAAACAAGAACATGTAAAAGCTTGATAACCAATGAACTTATTTGTGGGTGAATTTTCAATCTAATATGGTATGCCAAATGTCAAAATTTACCTTCAAGTCATTTCCAACAAACTTGCCACCATGGTATAAGGGACTTGTGACCAATTACAAAATGTACAAAAAGAACATGCAGCATCCCAACTAATACAAAAAGAAAGAATGTGCAAAAATTAATGAGACCTCTAGATGAACCTCATTGACCAATGTAGGCAATGGATTCAAAAAAAATGTTATAGTGGATTAGGGTTTGCAAATGGTGTTTAACATGTATTGAAAATAATGCATATATAGGTTTGTAAAACGATGTTGGTAATAGTAAAACTCCCAAATCCGATCTTGGCAACATGATGCAAATCTAGCTAGGCATGTTTCTTGGCTCATTGCGATTGAACATAGTGGGAAAAACTATGGGATGAAGACTAGGACAAGTTGTTTTCAACACCATATCAAGCTTTTTAATCAAACATTGTGTATTTCTCAAAATGACAATATGAATGAGTGGGAGTCAAAATTTTAAGTTTTGTTGTAATGTTTCTTCGTATGGGCATAACTTGTAATTAAATTAATGTTGAAATATAAGGGCATCATGTTGTGGGTTTCATGGCTCGACCTTTCAACAATCTAAGTGTTAGGAGTGTTAGTTTAGTTACCCAAGGTGAGTGCAAGCTATATTGACTCACTTTTCAAGTCATAGTGACAATTTTTACAATATGAATGTAAATGGAATGGTTAACTTGTATTTTATATTATATAAATTTTTAATAGAGATTAAGTTTTACATTAACTTGAGTATGCATGCGATGTATGTATTTGTTATGCATAATTTGGAAAATTAAAAGATACACGCACTTCCAAAATTAAACATATGAATTATCCTCCTTGACAACAAGTTTTATATACGAACTTCAAAACGATCCCATGATTGATATTATAATTGTTACAAACTCCATTTTAATTGAAAATACATCTTTAAAATCATACAATTGTAGATTAATCTTAATGATTTTTTTGTTCTTTTTTATTAATGTTAAAAATAAAGGTTTTTTCAAAAGTTCATATCATTATGAAAAACTATTCATTTTATGTTGAGTTTGTACACATTTCTATAAAATAATGATTTTTAAGGGGCATAAATATATATAATAAAAATTACTTAGAAATGATGGATTGTTGATGTTTTATTACTTATTCCTTCTAAACCTCCAAAAAAATACAAAGGGATATGGACTTGGGTGATGTTTTCATGTGTTGCCTTGTGAATCACTATAGCTTGCATTCACCCCCCAAGTTAAGTCCTAATTATGTTAGTGTTACCTACTAGGTTAATTTAAATAAATTATGTTTTAGTTTAGACTAATTCAAGTGTGAATTATGTTTGGGATGTTTTGCATGTGGGATATAATCCCAAGTCATGTTTTTAAAAACCGCTTTTGGTGATATGATATCCCCAAACACATTATCAAATTTCTTAGTTTAATTGTCTAGTTAAATCCTAATTAAATTAACTTGTCAAGGGGTTAATGTGTTTAATTATGTTTTAATTTATAACTAGTTTGAATGTGAATTGGGTTCAAGATCTTTTGGGTGTGAGATATAATCTCAAGTTGGGTGTTTTTCACATTTTGTGATTTTACATTCTAAACCACAACAAGTTTGTTGTTGCAAGTTTTATGTGTTTTTATGCATGTTTTGTTTATGCACATTGTTGTGTGAATTTTATTATGTGTTTTGGGCTTGGATTCATGCAAGTTTTGCAAGTGAATAAATCTTTTGGTTTGGAGGTGAAGTGCCATTTTATATTGATTTATGTTATTCAGTTTATGTGTGTGTGAACAATGATAGTTGTAATAGTTGATATCCTAGTGCATGACATAAGAACCACTTCATTCAAAAAATATTTAATCCCCAAACCTTGTCCCAAGAGCTCAAGACCCCAAGAAAGCCCCAACTTTCAATGCAATGGTTGTAACAAAAAAGATGCAAAATGTATTGAAATAGTTAAAATCATGACTTGTTGGAATTAAAATTATTTCAAAGGTTACAACCAATTTTGGCCATGTATTAAGGTTAAACATGACATACAAGTGTAACATATGTACATCCAAATTTATTCACATTCCATGGAAATGTAAATGTCCAAAATTTTACCAAGTATGTATAATTGTATAATTATGTGAGCCCATATGATGTGTAAGATTTTGAGTGTAAAATAAGGAAGCACAATGCTTGCAAACCATACATATGCAAGCATAAGAAATACAACCCAAAGGCTTCCCAAACAACATGCAAAATGAGAAAATGATATGTTATATGGTTCATTAATTGCAATTAATTGATTAAAAGGCATTGCAAAGCAATAAAGGGTCAATATCAAATTTAGACTAGCGAGTATCCTATTGTGCACTACTAGATTAGCACCCAATACAATTGAAATTAAGAAAGTCACACACATAAACACATGCACAAAAATCGACAAAAGTGTTAAAATCATGTTCACATTGTATTAGGTTCCAATCACAAAATAAATCTTATAAAAATATAATAGTTTGTAGTAAAAATCTAATAGGCTTAAAGATGAAAATCATTTGAGAAAAACATCCACATGAAAAGGCGAAGGCGATGTACAAGGAAAAATGAAAAATGAAAAAATGTGTTCAATAAATAAGAAACCATTACAATGACCATGCCATTGTCATAACTAAATTACACCTCATGTAAATGTATTTGAAGGTTTATTATTTTTTGCCATGTGTAAATGTAAATGTGGATAAAAGTTTTTACATGGGGTAAGTGCAAATGATGCATGGCCATTACACTTACATGCCCAACATTGCCTCTAAATAAGTCAGATTTAAAGGTTCATTTTTTGGTATGAGGTTAGGTTGAGTTTTTGGATTTAGATAATTTTGAGATGCATTCTATGATGTAATTTATGGATGAAAATTTGAACTTCATTGCCCATTGGTTTTCAATAATATCTTGGCAAATATTGTGTTGGAGATAGTGTTTTATGATTAGTTTGTTGTCCATATATATATATAATTGGGTTAAAAACTGATTACTGTGGATTTTGGAAATTGTAAATCCATGGAGTTACATCTTTTGTGCCCTTTGGAAACTAGCTTTTTCGCAAGACTCAATAGAGTTAAAGTTATGTAATTAAAACCAAGACTGATAGCTTTACTAGGATATGACTACAAATAAACATTTACAAGGTAAGTAGTATATTGCTATTAATACATAGTTGGATTTTACCTTACATTGTTTATAGTAGTTAATGGAAATCAAATGGAAATTATTAGAAAATAAGAAAATGAAGATGAAAAAAAAGCCAAGTCAAGTTGTACCATTCACAATATAATAAACCATCCTACTATAGTAACAAGGAAGAAAACAAAAATAAAAAATCTACATTAAAATAATGTTGCACAACAAATAACTTATAAGTTTCCATCTCACATCAAGTGCACAATGTTTCTTGCTACTAGAATTAGACCCTCCACAAACTTGTTTCCTACTATTGTTCTCACAACCCAACACATTCATTTCACCCCCAAAAAAACACATGCATAAAATATGTCACTTCCTTTATCCAAATCACTTCCTTCTTTAAGGTGGTTAGCCACTACCAAGACAAGTGGTGACTATGTAAATCGCAAACCTTATTTTTGTTCTTACATTGTCTTTCCTCACCACTTAGTTATTAGCTACAATAACAACCCCCTTTAAATAAAAAGGAGGTAGCATGCAACTCAACCCTACTTGGGTAATTCCTTAATTACCTAACTACTACAATAGTTTTAGTAAGTATATTTATTACACTTAACATTGTCCCCCTTTTGCTTGACTTCATATCCTTGTGATCTAAAGGAGGAGGGTGAACTACTGCCATGAGTAGGGATGATTAGATTGTGATGATGTTTAGTTGAAGTACTAGGTTTGGATTTTGGAGAAGGGTTTCATTCCAATTCTTCAATAGGGGTCCACTCATTTTTTCCTTTTGGACTAATGTATTCACTTTCATTGAAAAAGTTCTCAAAACAATTAGAGGAAGGGATTAGCCCCAATGGTTAGTACCAAAAATGTGAAAATTTTGGCATAAGCAATTAAAGGTTGTGGTATAAACAAATATACCACAACATTCTTGAAGCCTATTCACATCAATGTCTATTTTAGTTGCCTTACCTTTCCATTTGAACACCTATTCCTTGGGTTTTGTGATGTTGTAGTATTGAAAGGAGGACTCATAACCTTCATTACAAGCTTATGTTGTTCTAGCTCTACTTCTATTAACTGATTTGGGATCTAAATTTTCCTTTAGATGGTCCTTTTCCCCCTACTACTTTAGCCTCACCTTTGGCTTCCTCCCACCTCCACCTAAGTATAGTAAGCTTTATAATAGCCTCTTATAGCCTAGTTTTGGTAATAGTTAGTTAATTTCCTACAATTGTTATTAAAAACTTCCAATTTTTTGGTTCTTTTGATCCAACTCTAAATTTGGGCATCTAGTAGGCCCAAGGTCAATGTGCATTTTACTTGAAGTTTGGCTATAATGGATATTATGATATTCATTTCTTGTAGTTTTTTTCTCCAAAGATTCCCTATTGCTTGCATGTTTCTATATAATAACCACCGAGCTATGGGATTTCTCTTTTTCTATCTCCAATTTCACCTCGAGTAGAGCCATGTGTTCATTATAATATTGCTTGGTTATCTTCTTTGTATGTTGCTTTCCTTTCTTGGCCTCATCTATTTCCTTAGGTTTTTACAATTGGGTTATTAAAGTGGCAAACATTTGGGCTTGTTTTTCTACAGGTTGGTAAAAGGATTAGATTGTGCCCAAGTCCTTAGGTAATATAGTAACCATACCAAATGGGGGTCCAAGGGGAGCATGATGGGCTAATTCTAGTAAGAGCAATTGTTGGATTGGGTATAGTTTTAAATGCTTCCTTTGCACCCTCTTGAGTAGTTATAATTTGCAAAGTAATGAAGATCCATGTCTTGTTTACCTTAGTTAAAGAAGGAGCCATAATTGTTTCTTCCTCTTGACCCAACTCCATTTAGTTTGTCTCCTCTGTCCCTAAACATGACTCCTCTTGATTGAAGTCCTTCTCCTAAGGTTCAATAGTCATTTATATAATAGCCTAGGCAAATCTCCCTTTGGGTTGAACTATAATAGTTTCAATTAGTCTTACATCCATCTACATGTCATCATTGGAAAAAGATGGTTGGGTTTATGGGTTGAACACAATAATTGACTTAAGCTCTCCATCCTCCAACTCTTCCCAATAATCTATTCCAAGAAGTATGAAATATCTAGTGGGCTTGAACTTCTTCTTCGATCCAATAGGAATTGTAGCTAGCCTACTCATTGGGGATCAAATTGGGGGCAAATTGAATGTGGTTTTTGATTCCTAAGGTGAAAGCACAATAATCACAACAATGGGAGGCAAAAAGTGTGTGAACATTTGAAAAAAATGTACCCTTATACATTTGAAAAATCACAAAGAAAATATAATGATTTGGATTGGTAATCTTTGTGTTTGCGATACACTTCGTTACTTGTGAGGTTTCAATGTTAAAACTTTGATCCAAGAGTCTTTTTGTAACCAACACATTGTTCTAGATAAAGTCTTTTTGTTTTTTTCAAATGTTTTTTTGTTTTATCAAATGTGCACAATTCTTTTTGAAAATCGGAAGAGTTTTTATCAAAATAATTAAAAGCAAAAAATAAATAAATTGAAGTTTGTGAATTTTTTTATATATGTGCAAATGTATGATTATTGATGATATTAGCTGATTTGTGATTAAGATGTAGTTATATATATATAACACATTTATAAATTGGTTATGAAAAGTGCACAATAGACCAACACATGAATACCACATGTGTCAAATAAAATTCTTGAAAAGGATTTCAACCTTGGCACATGTGGTTCCTATTATTGTGTTTATACCATGCATATTGCTTTGGATGAAATTGTAGTAGTTAGGGTCTTAGCTTTCTTTTTTTTGTTAACTGAGTAGACCCAAGCTATGTGATGCACAAAATAAATTAATTTTTTACCGAATAGGTACAATGCCAAAATTTATGCAATGCATAAACCATGGCTAATGTGTTGTTTTTGGTAGTTTTATAATTAAAGTCACTATGATTACTAAAGTGATCTTGATGCATAGGATATTAGTTGATCACATTTTCCAATAGTGTTTTGAGTTGGAATTGCAAAGTTGGAACCATTCATATGTATGTAGAACTCCAATACCCAATTGGGGGCAATGAGGATTAGGGCCTCCACATAATTATCCTTGATCAACTTCTAAGCCTCCTCACATTTGGTTTTAGTTTTTGCATGAACTTTGTAATGGGAACCACAATAATGCAAAACTTTTCACAAAACATTAGTAAAATTGAGTTAACCCATTGAAGACTTAATATCATTGGGGTTCTTTGGAGAGTTGGCATGTTGAAGATTATTTCAATCTTTTTAAGGTCTAGTAGCTCGTCCTCCTTGGACATTACAAAACCCAAGATTCGAGTCCTAAATAGATCAAAATATGCATTTTTTTGAATTGATTTCTTTAGAGTGAGGTTGATACTACATTCTTGGCAATTCTCAAAACATTGTCACAACTTCAATAGAAATTTTCCTTAGATTGTAAGCTCAAAAGTAATTTCTTAATATCTTATCATAAATATTGTCATGTATTACATAATACCTCTCATAAATCAAGCAATGTGTTTAATTTTATTTTTTAAATGACTTATTCCAAATTGGAAAAAAATGAGTTACAAGATGTAATGCAAATTTTTTAGTTTGGGTCTATAGATCTACATGCAAAATATTCTAACCTAAAACTCACAATATTTAGGGAAAAATGATGATTCAATTCAAAATTGAGTTCATATATTTAAATTTGCACAACACTAGTTGCAATTGAAATAACCTCAAAAGATATGAACATGCATAAAGGCTTGTAAAAATACCACACTTGCAGATCATATTTTCATTTATCCATTGAATTTATTCCCAAATTTAATATTTAAAAAATTTCATTGAATATTGCTTTGAAATATGTTTAAACCTACTTTTTTTTAATAGTCTCAATGATCTATGTGGCCAAGAGAAATTATTTTTCCCTTTCTAGCACTATGAATTGGTACTCCAAAATACCAAACAAATATATTGTTCTTACCATAAAAATTGTTTAGCTTGTGACATATTTCCAAGGCATGGAAATCAAACTAAATGTTGAGAGTGGTTTTCAAAATATGACCAAACCTTGATCCACAAGTTATATGTTTGGTTCTATACCCATTTAATTGGTAGGGTGGGGCCAGGGGATTGATAAATTTTGCTACCTTAATGAATTTATGTGGGCAAAAATTATTAATGTGACATAACCACCCATCAACCTTGGGAATTATGAGCTCAAGAATGTGGTTAGGTTGAATTTGAATTTGAATTCCCATTTGAAAGACAAAATTAGGGTTTAGGGCTTAAAGTTTATGTAACAAAATGGAAGAGTTTGTCATGTCACTAATTTGCATTTATAGTGACCTTTCTTCCCTTTGCTTTATTTTGGTTGTTTTTTTTTCTTCATTTCATTTTGTTCTTTCTTTCTTTTACATCTTGTTTTCCTCTTTTGATGTTGCTTTTAAATTTTTGGCTTGTTTTTTCCTCTTTCTTCCTTTTTCATGTCAATTTTCTCCTTTGTTGTTATATATACGGACATATTTTTGTTATGTTTTTTTACTCATTTTTTTTCTCTTGATTTAACTAGCTTATCTTATTTTCTCTTACTTGAACTTAGTTCATTTTGCTTAGCTTCATCTTATGATTTTCATTGAAAACAAATTGATGACAATTGAAATTAATTTGGGCAAAGAAAAGAAAAACCAAACATAATAAAAACCCATAAAACAAAGTTAAGAATATCATTAATATCTACATTTATTAAGATAAAATTTGGGCAATTTAACACCAAAATGACTATCTAAACACATCACATGAATATTTTCATAAAGTGTCACCACATAATTAATTCTTATCAAAAAAATTACCTAACTGTTTTGCAACATGCCAAATTAAAACTCTAAGCAAAATACCAACCCAAAGTTTGTGTTAATACAAATTGAAAATTGGGAATTGAGAAATTCAACACTGGGTTTAGAAAGGTAAAAAAATGAAATATGCCCTCAAATAACCAAACAACCAAGCCTTTATCCTTATCATTTTCATTGTGCAAATCATGCAATATTATCTCAAATTCAAAAATTCAAATCCATCATACGATGAAGAATAAGAATTTGATTTCATAACATGTTATTAAGCAACTAGATGCTCCATTGCACCATGTCTTTAGACAAGGACTATGATGCTAGCAATAGCATGGACCTTATGGACAAAATTAAGCACACCCATATCAAATAGCTACTAGTTTACAACTAGCTTAAAACACTAAATATTTTGGACTAAAAGCTCTTGAAATAGGTAAGTGAAGGCAAATTATTCGATATTCACCTTATTCCAAACATATATTCCATTGTAATATTACCTTGCTTAATGCAAATCAAGTAATATGAAGTTCAATTGTGTTAAAAACTAAATGAAATTAATGTAAATAACATTTCATGGAATTTGGAAATGGATTTTAGTTTTGATGACATTTGAGTGTTGTTATATTGCACAAATTTCATCATTCATTTGTGAGAAATGTCTTTAAAATAGTGTGTTCTCGTCTAAAAGATCCATGTTTATGATGATTAAGATACTTGAAAGTTTGGAACATAAACCTTGCAATGATTTGGAGTTACAAAGTCCCCACAATTCATGCCCTGCGCATTATTAACCTAGGGCAAAAAGGGTGACCAACATAGTCAGCAATAGGATACAATTTGTAGGCATTGTACAAATTGTGATCAAACCCACTTCAATACTCTTAGTTGGTAAATCAAGAATTTTCAACCCTATTTTATTGCAAGTATTTTGAACATAAAATGTTCAAACCACAAACCAAATGCTCTCCTTTGCAATGGGTTTTTGTCATAAAAATAGAGGGTAGAATTCCAATTTACCCGTAAATTGTTTTCCAAAATTTCCCATGGCAAGTTGCACATTACATTCCATTAAGGAATTTTTTAACTTGCTTCCAATGAGAGCTAAAAAGGCACGTGGTAGACAACAACCTGGAAAAACGCTGCGTATATTGGCCTCCCTAGGTTCCTAAGTTCACTCAAATGCTTAGCGTGGTCATACTGTGGTGTATGTTACATTAGGTTGAAAAATGGAGGAGTTAATGAGAACTAACAAGGTATGATTATAAATATCACAAATTTATTGGCGTTGCCAACCAAGGCAAGGAAGGATATTGTGTTTAGATTCATTTTAGAGTATAGTAGCTTAAGGAATTTTGGCCCCTAGATAATAATAGGTCTATTTTTTTAATATGAGGATTTTTTGAAGATGATATTTTGGCTTGTGTTGAAATGTGAATTAGTTAGGAGTTATAATATCTTGAAGGATTTTGGTTTCTTTGAGGGATTTTTTTGAATATTATATGTTGATGTGTTGAAATATTTGAGTTTCCATAATTCTTCTTTTGCCTTAAGATACTTAATTTTTAATGTAAATTGAAAGGCCACAGTGTGACACACACCTTGTTTTAACATTATATGATAAATTATAATATCGACCCGATGTTTTTTTGGGTCTGTTTTGTGACGTAGCCAAAGTGATGACCATCCATACGAAGAGATGTAACTAAATTTAACTATAAACAAGATATGAAAGTGCACAAATTTAAGCACTATCCTCCTTCATATGATGTTAAGATTCCACCAGCTTTGCAAATAGTTGACGAGTAGAGCCCTCAATGAGTCAGCAAGGATTAGGCATTATTATGCAAACACTTAAAAAAGAAAATAAATTCATCAATCCCATTTTGAGGGAGCCCTCCAAAATGAACCATAGTAAAACAATTCACAACACCCAGATGAACATGATACACAAGAGACAATGTTGTGCCCATCCACAGATTTCCTTTGCACATAATTTATGAGCTCCTCAAGAGTAGGTAAACCATAAACCCTAAACCCCATTTTGTCATAGATAGATTTATTCTAAGTAGTTGTCAGCCAATTGGAGTGTTTGCCTTTGGTGTTGATGAGTGGCAGGATAGTGGGTTTTTTTTTAGTTTTGGAAACCTGAATTTGGAGGTGATGATGCTCATGGACTTTCACTACTAAATTATATGTACACTGAGGAGTTTTGATGTTGGAATTTGCAATTTTGCTCCAAATTTTCAATAAGAAAAAAATGCTTTTATTTAGTAGATCAATGGAGATTTGCCGGTGATGGTGGCTCAAGGTAGGCACACAAAAAATATAATTCAAGATATAGGGTTGTTGGTGGGTCATTTTTTGCTAGCTCAGAAGCATGTCCAATGCTTTTGAGTGGGGGAGAAGGATTAGTGGTTCAATAAAGCTTCAAACACAAAAAGGTTAAGGGGGGATCCTTCTTCAAGAGAATTTCCTTTGAGGACCAATCTCCTGTTTTTTTTTTCCCCAAAGATCTTTGACAAGAGAGTCTCATGCTTCTTCTTTTTCCTTTCACCCACCAAAAAAGAGAGAGATGACCAACCAAATAAAAAACCCTAACACATCACACACATTTTTGTAGTGTAACTTGGAAGGCACCCTTACTACATAGAATTTCTCCTCAGTAAAAGGCAGGCATTTCAAAAGAGTAAGAACTCGTTCATTTTATCATACTCTATCATACTCTATTTGCAGATCTAACTTTATGCATTTCAGAAAATGGAATGCCCATACAAGGTAGCATTTCATTCTTTGAAACACCAACTATTGTTTTTTAATATATTTTTCTTACATGTGATACCCAGTGTATCACTTTTTATGCAGTGTAAAGCCCTCAAGGGCAAAGCTTTATCAGATTCAGGTCCACACTTGGCTCTGCCTTGCACTGCCTTCATTCCAGTAAAGCCTGTCCCCTTGGGCTTTACCTTGCACACAATGCCTGCTCCTAAGAGCATTATGTGCTTCATTATTTTCGCTTTTGTTTTGTTGTTTTGTTTGTGATACCTAGTATCTGATGGGTATCTACTATCATGGGGACAAAATACAAATCTGCGTGGTGAGCTTAGCACTCGGTAAAGGCCCTTTGGTTGTGGTTTTACCAGAATTGTGGACCCACATTGGGGCTTTGCCTCCTGCAAGCCCTTACTTAGCCACAGCTTTTGGGGCTTTACCCTAAACAAAAGCTTTGCTGGTAGTCAAAGCTAGTGAGATTGAAGGCCTCTACTACACACCCTTACACCCATTTGGCAAAATGGGTGTATCTTATTCCCACACAGAAAGTCTCTTATTTCCTCTGCCACAGAAAGATTATTCATTTGACTTGTAATTGAGTAGTAGTAGTAGTTCAGGCAAATTGAAAGTTGTGCATTTTGGGTGGCTGCTGCTCAATTAAATGAATATAATAAAACTTTGAATCTCTCTCCATCACCAAGACATCAACATCTGATCTATTCTGAAGAGGCTGACCCCACCCTATCCCCAATCAAATCATTTCAACTCCCAGGCCATTGTCAAGTTAAAATAATAGAGAGTTTGGATACAAATGTTAGCAAGTTGTTGTCCAGGTAATAGTAATGCCCACATAGATTCCTCCACTTCAGGAAACCCTCCATATAGTAGGTAAGTACCTATGTTCTATCTTGAGATTAGTTCTATCTAGTAGGTAACTTGTACCTTTGTTCTATCCTGAGATTAGTTCTTCTTCAATTCCTCCTACAAGGCCAATGACTTGTAAAGTGATAAGCATCAAGTCCTTGGGTGGTTTGATATGATTAGACTTTGCAAGTACACCCATCTGTTTTGGATGAGAAAGTCAGCTCCAAGTTGTATCAAATGCTTGATTTTAGAACATGGCTTTTGAACATGGCTTTTGCACATGCACTTTAGGTTTCGGAAAAGGAAAGCCCAACAAGTGAATCAGCTGGAGGAAATAGTTATCAAACTTGTAACTGGAAGAGGCCCTCTCTACATACTTTTATTATGCACCTGTTGAACCAGTTGAAGTAGAGATGTTATAAAAAAATGTTGTGTGCTCGAAGACGTCTTTAGAGCTTGAATAAATGCTCCCTTAGCAGCAGCTCCTGATGAGTTTCCAGCAGCCAGTACCTGCTTACTTGCATTATGCTCAATGTAAGTAAGAAGGTGTGTCCTTGGGTGAACCAGTAGTACCCATTTTGGTACCTTCACATTCTCGAGTGAGGCCTCTAAATGATGAAACCCTGCCAAACTTAGTAAATGAAAATGCAAGCATTGAAGAAGGGGAAAGGATGGAACGACGAGGGTCGATGTCCAACCAAGAGACAACACCCAAAAAAGTAAATGCATAAACTGAGTTACAAAAGGGGGCAATGGGGACTTGCCAAGGGGGCAAAAGAATAACCTATGTCTTAAACCTTTGTCATGTCGTGTGAAGCAGATTGGACAAGGAGATGGACAAGAAATTTGAAAAAACATCAAGCTAGAAGAGGTGTCCCTAGCAACAATGACTCCCCATAAGATTGAACTTGATGTACCACACTCAGCACCTTTGCCTATACAAATAAGTACAAAATCGATAGAGGAAGGTTTTTTCAAGCTTTTGGTTGACCACAACATGTTAGCACATTGATCAAAAAAATTGTTAGGTTGCAAATGTAATTACTCAAATACTTTTATAGCAATATGAATAAACACATCATTGGGTGCCAATTAATCTATAGCTTCTCCTTTGCCTGGGCCACAATTGTTGCAAATATTATCAAAGAAATGGCAACTCATAAAATTGAATATGTTTGAGTAGGATTGATGATGATGACATGAGTCAAAGTGCAAACCCCATTTGTGGCAAACACAACATTGACCTGTCAATGTGAAGATAGGATAGAGGTTGATGAACAGACATGTGTTTGTTCATGTGAAACATGAAACCCATCATCTTTAGCAATGGAAGCAAAAACATTTTGAATGACATCATGAGTTGTAATGTGTTTACTGGATGTGAACATCTAAGAAGGTGGATCCCCATCAAGTCTCTAAGTTAACCACAAAGGCAATGGGCTAGGCCATGAGCTATTAAATAAAACAAATCCAATAGATGCCATTTCTTTAAAATGTTCAAAAGGAGGGATGCAAGCTTGTCATACTAGAAGACAAAGGTCATGCGCCAACCTTAGGTGGGCTTGAAATGGAAATGGACTTAAATTGTTGGCCTTTATAGATTTTAATAAGAATGGGCAGAAATCGTATAAGAATTTGGAGATAATTATTAAAGTCCCCAACTCCCCAATTAGGTTGCTTGGGAAATAACATTGGCAAAAATGAGATTTATCTTTTTTTAGAAATGGGAAAAATGGTTTGCCAAGAAACTAAGGGATCTTATGGACATTTTAAATAACTCAAATCCAAAAACCTAGATGAAGGCCAAGTCAAAGGGGGTTGGTTAGTATTGAAAATTTAGGAATTGAAGGAAATAAAAAAAGACAAGATGGCAAATTTAGGCAAAACATTAATAGAAAATCCCAAAAATAATTTCAACATCTTTTAATCTCAAGAGTGCCTTTGTGTGGTACACATATTTATTTAAGGCATTTTGAAAAAAACAAGGTATGAAGGAAGAGGAGCCAAATGGAACATTTGAAACCCTAATGCCATTTGAATGTTGTAGAAACCAATTGGTGGGGAAAATCCAAGCAATAGTTGGAAGGGGACAAAACTATGCATTTGCAAAGTTGGACTATAAGCCCATCAAACCCAATTGAGAAGCAAAATGAGCAAAGGCATGAAGAACAACAAAGGTAGGGCTAATAATGTGGGTGTCATTGGTCATGGAAGGTTACAAATAGGAGGGGGAAATGTTTTTTTGAAGTAGGTAAGGCTTGGAATAAAACAAGGAGAAAAAAAGGCCCACTTAAAGATTGCCATAACATGTGTCAATAGAACAATGGATTACAATTAAGATTTTTAAAAGGGAGTGATGATCAAAGAAAAAAAAGGAGCTACAACTTGGCACAAAATGAATTTATGAAAATGATGAATTGGAATAACTAATTATTCATTGCATGGAGTTCTTAGAATATAACCTTGCAAAAGACTATATTAAAAGCGTTCATAACATCTACATGTAACACCACCCATTTTAAATGTTTATTTTAGGAAATGTCAATTTTGAATTTAGGGACCTTGATTTAGTTTCGAGGTCCCTAAATTTCAATGTTTAAAAACAACCCACAAAAATCCCAATTAAAAAAGGGAAAAGGGGCTTATTAGCAATGTTGGGCAAGTAGCCTTTTTACTTAAATATACCCATGGGCATATAACAAGGTTAATAATAGGTTCATGCTTCTTGTAGTTGGCAAATTTGTTTTTTACCTTTTACTTACCTTGCCCAACTAGCAAATATTTCAAAATTACCTTATTTTATTTTACCAATGTTGGATTTTATATTTTTTCAAAAAATCACTAATTTTGAATATTTGAAAAAAATTGAAGTCAAAGAACTAACTAGTTCCAAATATTTGAAAAAAAATAGGATCAAAGAACTTGTCGATTCTAAATATTTCAAAACCTTAAAATATTTGTTAGTTTTCATGGCCAAGGTGGGTACCACAAAAAAATGATTTTGTGTAGGAGTTGAAGATTGGGTCGTTCAATTTTGGCCTTTTTTGGCACTAGAAGAAATCTTCTCCATTTTGACCTTATGCTTTTGACTAATGTGTAACTAATGTGTATTTAATGTCCAAATCAATTCATTTTGCAACTACACTTGTAGTCATCCTAAATGTCACCTAAATGTCACCATAGTTACAAATGCTTATAGTTGCATACCTAACTACACTATGATGGATCTAGATTTTAGTCTTACATGCACCTACAATTTGTGACTATCACAAGTTTAGATGAAAAAATTGATTAAAAGTGAGTTCATATGTCATTCATTATTGGTGGCATCCATTAATGGTTGACACCCAAGATGTTTTTACAATTTTATTTGTAGTTTTGTTAGGCTTAGAAAATTAACTTGGCCTAACAACTTTAATTTGGGCCACTCCCCCTTGCCCCCTAAGGACATCCAAAGGGGTGTCACAATAGGAACGCAACCCCCCACATTCTTTTGGATATAATTTTCACACTACTACTTTGTATTACCCAAATAGTAGTCCTTATCCTATTCATGATACTAACCTCTTACCTTGCTACATTAAACTTAACCCTAATTTAGCGAATCACAACTAACTAAGACTTGCACTTCTTCCTTCCTTTCTAAATATTATTGCCCTTCCCTTGCTTTGTTTGATCTAGACATCAATTCCTTTTCTACTCACTACATTAACCTCTTACCTTTGTTGTATCAAACTTAACCCTAGTTTAGTAAATCACAATTAACTAGGAATTCCACTCCTTTTCTATACCTCTTTTTAGGCAAAATATATTTCTCATGTTTTGTCGAAGCTAGACAATGACTACCTTTCCTATTCATAACCAAGACCTCACACATACAACCTGCAATAACTGGAGAGATTATTCTTGAAAACAAAACTTCACACAAAAAAAATTACATGGGTTTGTTCAATCCAATCCAATCCTTAGTGTGGATCTCCTTTCCACTAAGCTTTACTTTGCTTGAGATAACATTATCCTATCTACTAACAACTTTTCATCTTTATCCTACCTCTACTCACAATCTTGCTAACAACATGAATCCTCCCCACTCCTTGAAACTAAACATCCTCCTATCCTTCTTTGCATTACTCCAAGGGGAAAGCCTTTATTTTCTTGATAGGCCAACCCCTTCCTTTACTTCTTCATCCTCCTTTTCTACCAAGCCTAGCTCAAGATCCATGTACCTTTCCCAACTTTGCCCTTGAATAGAATGCCCACCAAAACCGCCTTGAGTAGTTGTTAACACCACCATTGATGTTTCCACTTCCAAATTCTCATGTTACTAGGCTAAATGTGCTTGGTTAGCCCCACTTTCATGATGTAATAGCCTCCTTTTGTGTGTTTACCTCATCATGGCATACCCAATCTCCAAAGTTCTCACATTGCTCATCATCATTCTTCACTCCCCTCCCATTACTTCACACCCCATTTATCACTTAGAAAAATGAAGGTGGTCAACAAGTTGTAGGAAAAAAAAAATTTGTTTTAACTTAACTTTAATATCTAACATCTTCCTAAAATCCTTAGCCACCATATACACAACCCCTTTATCTAGGAGGCTTACCCAACCTAGGCTAGGACATGATAACCTTGTTTTAACCTAACCTAGTGACCTTATCCTCCCCCCACCTTATCATGTCTAAGTTACCCATCCCTAGTAGTCCATCATAGATAAAATCATCTTATTACACTACTCCATGAACCTCCAATTAAAAACCCCAAAACTTCATTAGTTGGGCTACTTAAGTTTAACTTGAATTGGGTTAGGTTAATTAGTGCTCGACAAACTATACATACATGATTAAATGACATGTGACATCTAAATTGTTATTGCAAATTTCAAAGTGTATAAGTTCATATATTGGTTAAAAGGTAGGCTATAAAAGGTTATTATTACTTAATCGGTTAGATTAAGTAGGACTAGTAGGTTAAACTAGATTCAGTAGGCTTGATAGGGTTAGTAGTAGCCTTAGCCTTAGTAGGATTAGTAGGTTAGTTAGGTTAGGTAGGCTTAATATGATAAGCTAAGGTAAGCACCTATTACCTACCTATTTATTTTCCCTCTAGGTAAGTAGGTATGTATAGATAGATATGTAAGTAATATGTAAATAGGTAAGTATGTAGGTAAACATTAAATGATAAGTAGATAGGCCATTTACTTATACCTAATTACAAGCTACATACATATTACCTACCTTCCTACTCACATAACTAAAATATGTAACAAGATGTGAAATAAATAAGTTGATAGATTTTATCATCATATAATGGTGTGGTGCAATGGTTAAGGGCTGATTTATCTTCATGTAGGTGAAAGTTTCAAGTCCCTATATTTGCACCCTAGGGGTTAGCTTAAGCTATGAAATACACCTAGTAGGTTAGGTTAGGTTGGCTAGGCTAGGGTAGGTGCTTATTCGTACCTATTTATTATTTTATGTAAGTAGATAGGTACTAGGTACCTAACCTAGTAAGCTATGTTAGTTAGGTAGGCATCTAAAAGGCTATGTTACACTAGGTTAATCTAGGCTAGGTAAGCCTAGTAGGTTAAGCTAGGCACATATTACTTATTTATCCATTACTTTACCAAGGTAAATAAATAACTAAGCTAGAAAACTTGATATAATGTAAATATCAATAAGGTAGTCACAAATATACTTACAAATGTAATCACAAAGTCAAATTCCATGTAGGCTATATGAGATTCATTTGATACTCATGTTCATCCATGGTAGGAAATAAAAATTATAAAAAGTATTTACAAGGATTTATGACAATGAGTGTGAGTTCCATATATCACTTGGTGTTTTTCTGAGACTAGTTGTTTGATGTCACTTGTTTTAAGGGACTAAAGCATTTTTAAAATTGTAAGTGTTTGTTATGATTAAAATTCAGTTGTCAACTGAGTTGTTAATTTTCAAATTTCTTCTAGTGCAATTATATGATAATGTATCTAGTCTAACCTCTAATAACAATTTGGTATAGAATTTTAAAAATCACCCAACCCTGATCTCTATCCTACCTTACTGGTAAATATCTGAAGTTCAATATTACCTAGGAGAGGGTATTTATTTTAAAGTGGGTAAAAAAAAATCATGTATGCCCAAACATTATATAGTATTATATTGTATTAGCTTAGCCTAGAAGGGGTATTGAACTCAATTAAGATTTTTTTTTAAAAGCCTCCAATCAAGCAAGCGAGTACATGTCTAAAACAAGTCCCCTTTTTCTCTTAACTAAGGGTGGGGATGTGAAATTTGATATATTTTTGGGATTTAGGGGTTTTGTTTCCCTCAAATAAATGTTTGTAAAGGAAAACCCACAGAGCAGAGCAAGTCATTGGCCTAGGCTAGTAAGGATGCCAGAAAGCATGAAAGCCATGAAAGCCAAGCCTAAAATCACATAATTACAGTAAGGCTACCATGGTAAGGAAGCTGGTGACAAGAACAACACCAAACCTAATGAAATTCAGCAAAGTAACAAAAGCTCTGCTTGAAAGCACACCTATGTATGTATGTATGTATTCCTACACACTACAGAGACCTGCCCATGTTTATGACATCATTGCAAACTAGCTCTTAGACACCTAGGTCCTACAAAATGGCAGACTTACAAGTCATGTTGATGTAATTGGTAGTGGTATCAATTAGTTGTGGGGAATAGGTCAAAGAGATTTTTCAATTTTTGGTGATGGGTCTCTTTGTTAACCCATCATCACACCACAAAAAAAGGGAAAAGAAAAAAACTTTGAACACTCCCAAAATAGAAGACTCTATATAAAGATTACAAAATTTGGGTGAAGAATATGATATAGGATGTGGTGGTATGGCTTTTCCTTGTCACGTAGGAGGCCAAATAGGCAACATTCTTCATGTAAAGATAAAACAAGGGGTGTGTTACACTATGGCCTTGCCATTTACATTAAAAAGTATCTTAAGGCAAAAGAAGAATGATGGAAACTCAAATATTTCACCATGCGAAAATATACCTAATCTTCCAAAAATCCTCTAAAAGAAACCAAAATCCTTCTAGATATTATAACTCTATAACTAATCTCAAGTTTTAAGACAAGCCAAAACATCATCTTTCAAAAATCCTCATATTAAAAATAGACCTATTATTATTACCTAGGGGCCAAAATCCCTTAAGCTACTATACTCTATAATGAATCTAAACACAATATCCTTCTTGCCTTGGTAGGCAAAGCCAACAATACCAATGCAGAGCTGGTATGATTGAGAGCGTTGTGTCCACACAAGGACTAAAAGGCTGCACCAAACATGTAATGAATTTTTACCTACCTACTCCTCCAAAGAAAAGACCTTTATATACAGCATCTAGATAGAAGGAAGGTAGTTGTTTATTTGTTTGTTTTATTTTTCATGTTGCGATCTGCCAAACCATGGCGCCTCTTGCCCCACTCTATCATTGGAAAGCCCTTGATGATGAGTTAGGGGTGCATTGAGTTGATTTCATAATGTTCCTCCCCGTGGTGGAGAAATGATTGAATGTTGAATTAACTTATTCACTGGAAATTCATTTAATGAAAAAATAAGAATTTGGCCATGTTGTTGGGTTATTCTTGCAGGAAAGCCTCGAGCAAGTAGGATTTAATGGTGGTGATTTGGAATTTTGGACCTAAAGTGCCAGAGATATTGAGTGTTGAATAGTTTTTGTCATTGGAAATTCAATCAAATCACCAAAGCAATATATATGAAGGAAAAAACTAGTTGGGTAATCAGTTCACACTTGTGGCAATAGCACAAGCTACAAGTTGCCCATGAAAGGATGAAGCTTCTTTTCTGTTTAGGGTAAGGCCCCAGGAGGGTGCAGCATTCACAAAATAAGGGGCAAGGTTTGCCTTAGACAAGATGGTAGCCAAGTCAAGCTAAGGAGCAAGGACATGAGTTCCAACCAACACTACCTGGGAACAGGCGAATATTCAGTCTGAAAAAGAAGACAAGAGGTGTTGTTGCTGCCCACCCCCTCCCAAAAAGCAACAGCCTGCTCAAGGATGCACAGCACACACGCACACAACAATATCAACAACACAATGTCAAAGCTATGTACAAAATTACAAACCTCATGTTTGATGTAAGTTGTTGACAGTTCAATGGTTTTATGTAAAGGAGCAGGCAGCAGGTGTCCAATGAAAGTCTGGTGGGAAAAATCAGGGCCTGCTGCTGCTGCTGCACAGATCACAGTTGCTGTAAGTAAAGATGAATTAACTTATATGGCATGGAAAGGAATCTTGGCAAGTGAAGGGAAGGCAAAGAGAGAAAGTCAGTCTGAGTGTACATTGTTAGTACATCACCTAGTAGAAGTAGTAGTATGCTCAACTTATTAGTAGAGACTACATCATCAGATCTGCCCAGGAATAATACTATACTAGTATCAATTCACAATTCAACTACTTGTTACTCAAGTGTTTACATCTCATGTTCTTGCAGTTATGTTGTTTTTTTTTTTTTTTTTGGGTTGGATATACAATGCTCTAAAAATTTATAATATATTTAAAATATTTTAATTTGAATATTTTATTAATTTCCAATTAATTTTCTTTCTTTTTTCCAATTTTATTTATTTAAAAAAAAATTGAGTGCAAATTTTTAACTTTGAGAAATTGTAAATTACAGGTATAAATAATATTTGGATTATTCTAAAGAAAAATATGAAGCATATTTAATTATATAATTTTAGAATTGGCTGTAAATAACTAATTTGGATTAGGTAATCCGGAGCTTTTTTTTCCCCAGCCAAAGGGGTTGTAGCCATCATGTTGTTGTTGTTGTTATTATGTTTTTTTTTAATAATAAATTTACTGGTCTTGTTGACACCAGAGTGCATGTCTGATGGAAACAGAGAGACTGCTGCTGTTGCTGCAGTTCTGGAACAATTTCACTCATAAGAAAGAAGGTATGGAAATCTGGAGAGAAGCTAGCTACATGGAGAGGGGGGTGGCAGGGGGAAGGTGGGGGGGGGGAGAAGAAGAAGAAAGAAGAAAGCAGAGGAGCACTTATATAACTGAAATGAACAGGAAGGGAATGAACACTTAAGCTCTTTTAGTCAGGTGTAACTGATTGGACTTTAGTGCAGTACTAAAACCAGTTGACTGTTTTGGCAGTCAGCAGCAGCAGCAGCAGCAGCAGCAAGAGGAGGAGCCAGCGGCTGCTGCTGTTGCTGCCTGTTTCTCAATCAGTAGAAACCAGTCCCAGGCCTCTCTCTGCCAATCCCTCTCGTACCCCTCCCTGGCTGGCTCTCCCAGGAAGAAGGACTGGAGTCTGGAGGAAAGGAAGAAGAAGAAGAAGAAGAAGAAGAAGAGAGAAGAAGGAAGGAAAGGAGAGGAAAGGAAAGGAAGGAACTTAGGAGGACAAATACTTTCTTTCTTCCCCCTTTGAGCTCTGGTTTTTTGTGTGACAATTTCTTTTGGTAGATTGGGAAGCTAGCTCTATAATAAGTGTACACTCCTCGCAAGATGTTGTCTTGGTTCATCATGCAGCTGTAAAGCTCTGTTTTGTGTGTGTGTGTGTGTGTGTGTGTGTTGGGGGTCTTTTTTTTTCCCCTACACTCTCGACTCTCTTTGGGCATTTTTTGTTTTTCAATTGTTTTGGACTCTCTCTCGCATCCTCTCTCTCTCTCTCTCTCTCTCTCCTTTTCGCGCCACTTTTTCTTCAGCTTTGGTTGCTCTTTTAGATTTGGTGCTTTTTTTTTTCCCTTCTTTTTTGGGGATTGAGAGGGGTGGAGGAGGGGGTTACGTTAGGCAGCTCGGGAGTGTCCGAAGACGCTGCAATTCCCGAGGGAGTTTTTGGTTTTGTTGCAGCAAAGCTGCAGCAAAGCAAACAGAGGGTTTTCGTTGATTGTATGGCTTAGCCTCTTCTTCTTCTTTTTCTTTCCCGCCCATCCATCATCCATAGTCTTCCTGGTGATGAGGACCTCTGAAACAACAACAACAACAATACCTGACATGTGACCGACAGCCTGAAAACTTTTTCTAGTTGTTGCAGCGGCAAACTAGCGAAGTTGGGGAGAAAGAGAAACGATGGCTGCTGGGGCAGAGAACGGATCAGAAGATCCAAAAGCAATGACTGTAGTTCAGCTGGTTGCTGGGGAAGCTCACACTCTTGCTCTCACAGGTAGGTACTAACAAACAAACAAACCATCCAACCCTTTGTGTCTGTGTGTGTGTGTGTCTCTCTTCTTCTTCTCCATCAATCCAATCTGGTTCTTGTTCTCCATCGATCCAATGCTAGAGACCCCTTTTCCTTGCAAGCTCCCATTTTCTGGTTTTGGGAGGTGAAGAATATTGTGAAGGAAAACTGCAGGCTACTGCATATTCTTTTTTCTTGTCTTCCAATTTTTTTAATAATCTGAGAAATGAGCTTAGCACTCTACGTACGTTTACAGCAGTCCCAGGTTTCTTTTTTCTTTTCTTTTTTTCCTGGAGCTTTTTTTCTTTTCTTCAATGTTCACTTTTCTTTCTGTCCACTGGATCCCATTTGCACAAACAACCCACTTGCAAGCTTGCCTATGTAGCAGGTGCTGAAGATTACAAGTTTGTTACAGAATTGAACTTGGGAGCTCAAATAAAATGAAGAATGGTTTTCGGGACATCTTGTGCATACAATCTGTTGATTGTTCTGATTTAGATGGGTTTTTTTCAATGTCTACTTGTTTGTTTCTTATCTTTATAAATGTGCAGAGGGAGGGAGTGTATATGCATGGGGACGGGGCATCTTCGGACGGCTTGGTATTGGGGTTGCTCAAGATGAGCTTTTCCCAACATATGTAGAAATTGGGACAGATGGTGATAATGATTCTCAAGGCTCCTCCTCCTACTACACAGATAGTCCATTGGCAATTAGAGATCATGATCATCGCCGCTCTGGACTTTTTTGTGACCGAGATGGAGTTTTTCAGCAAAACAAAATTGTACAGGTGGCTGCAGGAGCACATCATAGCCTTGCTCTTTCAGGTACCATATATTCCCTAATGCCAAGACAGCCAGTTATGCATGTATAGGAGAAAGGGGCCTATCTTTTGAACCTTCCAGGATTTGAGGTACCTGCTGCCATGAGGACAGTCACAGGTTGAGTGGAAGCTATCAGTAATCTTGGAAGGTTTGAAAGATAGGACTAACACTTCTTCTTTAGATTTTTGATTCATCCAGTCTGGACTTGATTGTTGACATCTTTTCTTAGGCACCCATCAAATGAGTGTAAGAGCTGCACTATGTATGTACTATTGTTTAATCAAATGCTTAGTTTTCTTTCATTCACATTTTTTAACCCGCTTAAGATGCCCACTCTTGTGGAAACAGGTGATGGTACAGTGTGGTCTTGGGGATTCAATGCCTGTATCCAGCCCCATTTATATTTCTCTCTCTTAAAACATTTTTGGGAATCTGTGATTATTGCATTCTTGCTCAATGCATGTTCAAATGATCGTCACGTTTCTTTTTCCTCTTTGTTTTGACAGCTGTATTATTCAGTTCACTTGATAGATTTTATTTGTCTGTTTGGCCCATAGTCATGCTTGTTTTTTAGCCTGAGCATTTATTGGCATGACCTCATGATTTGACTTGAGAGGAACCATATTGTAATGGTGGTATTTCTTAATTGATACATGGACGGTCAGCTGGGTCGTGAAAGGGCCGCATCCCATCCTGCACCCATAGCTTTCCCCTCCCCCAAATCAGTCTCCTCACGAGCTTCACGTAGAGGAGGTGCTGCATTTTGGGTACAGGGATCAAATGGTATGGACATCATCCAGCAACCAAAGGTATTTTTAAAATCAGTCTCGTGTCTTTTGACGTGGCAATTTTACATACTGAAGCAGCCAGATGCCTTTTTGTAGGACTCTTCTAGCCAATGTTTTTCTTATCATGACATCCTGGAATTTTTGAAAATCTCTTTTCATGTGACTGACATATGCAACATGTTTTCAACAGATTGATTTGGTGATGTTTCATTTTTGTCTTTTTGTGCAGATTGTATCAGTAGAAGCTGGGGGCATGATGACATCTGCAGTGGACCAAGATGGAGGTCTGTGGCTTTGGGGAGCTGTTCCACCACCATCAGCTGAAACTGATAATATCAATCGTAGTAGCTCATCTCTGCCTGATAAAAATGAAACCTTCAGTCTTGTCAATATTGAGAAACCTGAGCGGGTGCATGCCCTGATAGGACGACAAGTTCTTCGAGTTGCTTGTGGCAATGAACATATCATGGCACTTGTCAAAGCCCGAGTTGGGTTGGAATGCTTCAGTTGGGGTAGTAATTCTTATGGGCAGCTAGGGCTAGGTCACTCAGAGCCATGCGCAGTTCCACAGCTTATTTCATCACTCTCCATTCCATCAATCAGAACAATAACAGACTTGGCATGTGGGGCATTCCATAGTGTGGTGCTCACTGTCCACGAGGATCATCATCATTATCATCATCATCAACAACAACATGTGGATCATTTCATGGAGCCAACATCATCACCATTGCAAAGAAAATTCCAACCTTCGGCTGATGTGATCGCTCATGTTATGGCTTCTCCAAGAATGAGGTCACAGCGTGGCCGACCTCCCACATCAGACCATTATGTGGAATCAATTGCATCTCCAAAATACCGAGGAAGACAAGTTGGGGATAAATTTCCAGCTTTCCAGTACCCAGGATGTGGTCTTAGTTTTGGTGCTGGGTATAGTGGCAGTTTTAGTAGTGGTCAAAGTGATGCTAGCTCATCACCAAGGGCTAGTTCACGAGCCTCTTCTCAAGTCTCCTGGAAGAACTTAGGCCGGATGCGAAGTAACAAGGATAGTTCTGCAATGGGTGCTCGACTCTCAGTTTGCTGGACATTTGGACAAGGTGAGAATGGTCAACTAGGACATGGGGGATCAATGAATTTGTCAACTCCAGCACCTGTTGATGGGCTTCCAAGTCAGGAGCATGTTCGAACTGTAGTCTGTGGGCAATTCCACACTGCAGCAGTGACAGAAACTGGAGATGTTTGGGTTTGGGGGATGGAAGGGGGTCTTGGGTTATGTCCAGGGATTGGACCACCAGGTGCTCAGAAAGGAGATGCTCTTACTCCAGTACGAGTGTTTGGAGAGAGCTCAGCAAAGTGCCACCCGGTGATGGGCTCAAAGGGAATCGCATGTGGAGCAGCTCACACTGTCACAGTTGCAAATGGTGGAGCTGAGTTATGGGCATGGGGACGAGGCCAGAGTGGTGTGTTAGGGCTAGGTCATTCATCTGATAGTTGGTTCCCATCTCCTGTTGTTTGGCCCCCAAATCCTGTAACCCCAAGTGGCAAAGAAAATTTAGTAGAAAGAGAGGTGATCATGCATTTTGATACCAGGAAATCACGTAGGTCTTCAAGTAGGGCTGGTTCCCGGGGCACAGCAGATGACATGATCCGAACTTCTACAAGAGAACCCGATAACCTCCAGCCAGCTAGAAGAGGTCCAGGGGATAACAACAATAGTCCTCTTTCTAGAAGAGGAGATGATGATCTGAGATTGTCTAGAGGAGGAGAATACAAGAGCATGTCCACACAACAAGACGCAGATGACACTCGAGCCTTTCGAAGACAACCAGGTGAGGAATATTGTGTTGCCAACCCGGTGTACTCACAGAGAGAGGATCTATGTCCTTATGCCATCATAACATAAACCGTAAAATCAGGACAGAAACTGGATCCTGTTTCTGTTGTCATCCTCTCAAGTTTGTTCTAAATTGTGGCCATCAACTGATGTCAAATTATAATAATCTTCTGTACCTTCTACAGGGATGGAAATGAGGAGTATGGATGTGGGAGGTGAGAATGGGATGTCTACTTCAGATGAGGTGAGGGCATTGAAGACACAGCTAGCTAGCTTGCGGCATTATGCAGAGAGTCTTCATGCAGCTCTCTATGGAGGGGCGGAGGCATTTTCAACACAAATTTTAGAAGATCATCCCCTATATGATACGGTTAGTAGTGATGGCTCTAAACGCCTTGAACAAATCCATGGTGCCCACAACCGACAACCACCAGGTCAAATAGCAATACGGGAATGGCAGCAACATATTGAAACAGCAACAGAAGCAGATTTGGTACATTCTTGACTTCATTCTTTAGAGTATCTGAGTAGCCAGATGCAATGAAGTCCCAGAAATTTTTTATTTTTGTTTTCTGAACTTGCTCTGTCTAAACATTGGGTCAGATCTGACATTGCAATATAATGCATATTCAGCAGCTTCCTTTGTATATTTGAGGAAAAAAGTTGAGTTCCGTTGTGGTTGTTGATGATGATGATCAGTGATGTTCCTTCACAACTCTGTTTTGTTCAGGTTTGGTTAGAGCTCTTCTACAGAGATATGCGAAACCATGTGAAGGACATATTATTTCAGAGAAGGATGGAGGATTGGTGTCGTCGATGCATGTCTACTCTATCTTCATCGTCATTTCAAGAGCCACCTCCAATGCCTGAACGTTTCTCTGCTCCCAACACGCCATCTATTGATGGACCCAGGCAATTTGCGATGCAAATGTCAGGGCTTTTATCTGATCGCTCCAACATGTTACCTCCAGCTGCACTTGCTGCATCAATTGCTGAATTCCAAGCCCTATCACAGCGCAGCAGCAGCAGACGATAATCTATTCATTCCTTTTTTCTTTTCTTTTTTCCCATCTCTTTCATCCACCCATCAAAGGTGGCTATTATCCTTGGATGGAATATCTGCTGCCGTTGTAAAAGCCAACTCCAAACATTTAAACCTCCATGTTAAAAGACAATCCAGTGAGAAAGAAAGAAAGAAAAAAATGCTAAAATATTATTTCTAGATTCCACCCAAGGACTTCTAATTTTTTTCATCCAATTGCAGCTTAATCCCACAACCTGTACCTTATCAGAAATTAGTGAGACAAACCATACCCAAGTGAAAGGTGTAAACTTAGGAGAGAATTTGCCCATAGAGAGAGAGAGAGAGAGAGACACACACACACACAGACACACACACACACACACCATAAGGAGGGGAAATGGATGAGGCAAAATGAATGTGTGCACAAGTTCTACTCATCCAGGATGTCCTGAGGATGGAATTTGCTTGAGAGATCACCTAATTGGGATTATTGCTACTCTTCTTTTGTTGGCTCTTCCCAAGACCAAAGAGAGCCCACATCATTGTAGGAGGATTTTGGGATACAATTCGGCTGCACTGGGAACCAATGTGTGGATGACAACTGGAGGTTGCATTTTTAAAATCAAATTCATTTTGCTGTGAAAGGGTGTGAGGTATGTTGTGGGCCTATCCATGCTTGCAATCCTGACTTAGTCAAAAACAACGAACACACCATGCAATTGTATTTCTTCTATGAAAAATGTAAATTGTATGGTTATAGTTGTCTAACAAGAGGAGTGGATTTGTTGACTTGACCATGATTTCCAAGAGCAAGTGGCCTATTTCTCTTGCAAACAACTAGAGGTAGATTGGGATTAAAGACAACAAAATGATGTTAGTCTAGTCAACAAAAACAAATAGAGGAATGAAGCCATCCTTAGATGTTGTAGTGCTTAACAAAAATGTGTTTTTAAAAATAGGTTTAAGTGGCTAATTGGAATTTGATTACAACTTACATGAAAAAGGTTTTGTACCTTACGTGTATCTTCATACATTGGTTTGTATTCAAACTAACATGTGAAGATTTGTAATTGTTGCCATGTTTATAATATGCTTTAAACTAGCACAGATCAATTTGACTTGTCGTGTGTTGATGTTGCCATTTTAAAAGACAAATGCATTTAAGGAATATTTTCAAATCAAAATGGGCACGTTAACATGATTGCAAATTGGAAAATTGGAAAAACCTCAATAATGCCTTAAGTGACTCTCACAAAGGATACAAAACAATCCATGAAAATATGAAGAATAGTCTGTTACATGTTGTTAGGTGGGGCACTCAATAACATTGAACTACCACACAACTTGCCCCACTTGGGCAGATGATTTTCAAGAAATAAATTAGATTGTTGCCAAGCCTAACTTTTGAACCATGCAAATCAAATTCGTTTGGAACGAATGAATCCAATCTTAAATTAACATGAAAAAACACAGATAACAAACATCAACTTTTAGCAACATCTTTTGTTCCTAATTGTGTTTTCGAAACTCATAACATATTTGGATGAAACTTTCAAAGTCGCTCCTTGAGGAAAACCATCAATGCTGCAACATTCAATGTAAAGTTGAAGATGGTGCTTACTTTGGAAACATCGAAAAGACAATCAGCTTGTACTAAACAACTATAAGGTTATTGATGCTTGTACTATTAGGAACCTTACTTGATATGTAAAATTATGTTGTTCAAATAGTTACCTAATTTCATTCATTGCAAACTTGATTAAAGGAATTGACAACTTTGGGTTCTATCGTAATTGGATTGGAAGTGTTTCATTTTTCTATTGTTGATTAAAGAGGTTGATTTTTGTGACGAGACATTGTTTTTTCTGAATTAGTTTCACCCTAGTGATATGATAATATACCTTTCATCAAAAGAATGTTGAAGGTCCACTACATTGAAATACTTAGACCTTCTTGTCGGTTTTTTTCTCACTTTTCTTTGCATCTTCAGGTGATCTTTGAAGGAATGTTATGCTTGAGTTTTGTGTTGTTGCTACAATATGCTTGCACAGGGAAAGAAAACTCTCTCCAAAGAACATTTTAGTTTGATTAATAGCAACTTGTAGTATGAGAACTTGGATCAAGTCTTGATATGTAATTGTATATACCCAACTTCCCTTATGAGTTTATATCCTTAATTGCTCTTTGGAGTTTGATTTGTTTAAACTTATTGTCTAGGTACCTTTTGTTGAGTCATAAAACATGTGATTCCTTTTCTTTCAAGCATGATAAACTTACAAAAACTTTTTTTGTATTTTAGTCTTAAGTCTTTAAATGTAATGTTTGGCTTTCTATTTTCTTGAGTTTGATGCATTTTGGTTAATCTAAACTAAAGTGTGGATGTTGTCAAAGATCTTCAAAAGTTTATGAATTTGCTATAGAATATTTTTAAATCCGTAATAGGTAGTGTGTTCTTTGCAAGGGGTATTAGCCCCGGCCAAAAATAGTGACTCGCTCTTTTGGGCAGGGGGATTTCATTTCACCTTCGTGTTCTCATTATGTTCCCTTTAAGTTCCCAATGTGTTCCCCAACATGTTCTCCATAGCACCTCACTTTTGCCCAACATAATTTGACAAATGTTGACCTCATTTCACCTATATAGGTGGGCCAAAGGGGAGGAACTCTATACTTCAAATTATAACCTTCTATTTTGAGGAGCTTCCATAGTTTTTTTTTTTGAGTAATGGACCAACCAAATTGGGTCATTGTATTATATAAAGGGTGGGAATTGGGAGGCACCTCATCTAATTAATAGGAGAAATGAATAGGATAGGTAAGGGCTTGAATTATTGTACCCATGGCTCAAGGTAACCCATACTGTCAAAAAACTCGTGATGGGCCAATCAAAGTGGCTCCTTTTACGGGGAAAAATTAAAAACTTTTGGGGCACCCAAAACAAATTAATAGGTATCCTAGATGTGATTCATATTGATTAG
>Ga0209208_10001528_pt1 | contig 32703 bp, 29 predicted proteins | sample S1TSphfallax_3_FD_187694 | JGI IMG/M metagenome (GOLD analysis project Ga0209208, IMG submission 187694) | Host-associated microbial communities from peat moss isolated from Minnesota, USA - S1T2_Fd - Sphagnum fallax MG (SPAdes) (version 2) | ecosystem: Host-associated > Plants > Peat moss >...
GTCAAGAGCAGAGTTACGAAGGCCAGGCGGCCATGGAGCTGGAGGATCGTACTTCGTCTTTGGAGGTCCTTGCCGATGGCTTTCACCTGCATGGAGCCACATTGGATTTCAGTCCGCTCCTTTGCGAACTGATGCAGGAGGGGGTCGACGCCGAACGGGGCGCCGGATTGTTTCACGGCACGGTTATCGCCGGTCTCGCCGAGTGGATCGGCCGCTATGCCGATGAGGAAGCTGTGCGCGACATCGTCCTTTCGGGCGGGTGTTTCGCCAACAGAGTCCTGGCGAATGGGCTGGCGCACGCCTTACGCCGACGCGGCCTTATCCCCTGGCTGGCGCGGAGCCTTCCGGCCAACGATGGCGGGATCGCCCTCGGGCAAGCGGCGCTGGCCCGCACCCACCTTCTCACGGATCGTCGAGCGGTCACGGGCCTCCAGCCCGCGATCGCCTAGGAGGAGAGCTTTATGTGTCTCGCCATCCCCATCCGCGTCGAAGCGCTCCTCGGCGATCAGATGGCCAGAGTAACCCTGAGCGGGGTCTCCAAAGTCGTTTCAATCGCCCTCCTCGAGGACGTGAACGTCGGCGACTATGTGCTCTTGCACGTCGGCTACGCCCTGACGCGTCTTGATCCAGATGAAGCCCAGCAGACCCTAGAGCTCATGCGAGAAGCGGCCGTCCCCGGCGTACTGGCGATGGCGGAGGATGCGGCATGAAGTACATGGATGAATTTAGAGACGGCGGCCTAGCGCAGGGGATTGCCGCCACAATTGCGCGCGAGGCCGCTCCGTCACGGCGCTACCGATTTATGGAGTTCTGTGGAGGTCACACCCACGCCATCTCTCGATACGGCCTTGAGGACCTCCTCCCCTCCAATGTTGAGATGATCCACGGCCCCGGATGTCCAGTGTGCGTTCTTCCGGTTGGTCGCATTGACGACGCCATTCGACTAGCCACGCGCCCCGAGGTCAGCCTTTGCAGCTACGCCGACCTCATGCGCGTACCGGCTTCCGGAGGGAGCAGCCTCTTAAAGGCCAAGGCGCGGGGCGCCGACATCCGCATGATCTACTCCCCCATGGACGCCGTCCAGATCGCACTAACCGAGCCGACGCGTGAGGTGGTGTTCTTCGCCATTGGCTTTGAGACCACCACGCCAGCGACTGCTCTTTCCATTGCCTGCGCGGCGCAAAAGAAACTCAAGAACTTTACCGTCTTCTGCAACCACGTCCTCACGCCGCCCGCGATCCGCGCCATTCTTGACACGGCTGAGCGCCCGGAAGCGGAACGTGTCGCCCTCGACGGATTCATCGGGCCGGCTCATGTCAGCGCCGTCATTGGAACGGATCCCTACCTCTCCCTGGCGGCGGACTACCAAAAGCCGGTCGTTGTCGCCGGATTCGAGCCGCTCGATGTAATTCAGGCCATTCTCATGCTGGTCCGCCAAGTGAACGAGGGCCGGTTCGCGGTCGAAAACCAGTACACCCGCGCGGCCACAGCTGCAGGCAACACAATCGCCAAGGGCGCGATCGCCGATGTCTTTGAGCTGCGCGAGAGTTTCGAATGGCGCGGTCTAGGCGAGCTTGCGGCAAGCGCGCTGCGCCTACGCGGCGTTTACGCCGAATTCGACGCTGAGCGACGGTTCGCCGTCGTCCCCGCCACGGTCGCGGATAATCCTGCCTGCGAGTGCGGCGAGGTTTTGAGAGGTCTCGTAAAGCCGGCCGAGTGCAAGCTATTTGGCACGGTGTGCACGCCGGACAGACCGATCGGCTCTTGCATGGTCTCGCCTGAGGGCGCTTGCGCTGCGCATTGGACCTACGGCCGGTTCCGCGACCGGACGCGGATAAGCGCCGCCAGGGCTGCGGCGTGATCGCGCGGCGCAGGCGCGCGCAAAAGCTGGACATCCGTGAGGGCCTGATCGACCTGTCGCACGGCGCAGGCGGGCGGGCGTCAGCGCAGCTGATCGAAGAGATATTCCTGCCGTCGTTCGACAATCCATTGCTCAACCAAGGCAATGACCAGGCCAGTTTTCATGTTCCCCCTGGAAAAATGGTCATGTCCACCGATGGTTATGTGATCTGGCCGTTGTTCTTTCCTGGCGGGGACATCGGCTCTCTCGCCGTCCACGGCACCATCAACGACCTCGCCATGGCCGGAGCCAAGCCGCTTTATCTCGCGGCGAGCTATATTCTCGAGGAGGGGTTTCCCCTCGCAGACCTGCAGCGGATTGCGACGAGCATGGGACGTGCGGCCCATGAGGCCGGGGTTTCAGTCGTCACGGGCGACACCAAGGTCGTCGACCGGGGCAAGGCGGACGGTGTGTTCATCACGACAACGGGACTGGGCGCTGTGCCCCTGGGGCTGGAGCTGTCGGGGGACCGGGCGAAGCCTGGCGATCTTGTGCTCCTATCAGGCTCAATCGGCGAGCATGGCGTCGCCGTCATGTCCAGACGCACAAACCTCGGGTTCGAGACGGAAATCCAGTCAGACAGCGCCGCTCTGCACGGCCTTGTCGCCACAATGGTCAGAGCCGTCGGACCTGCCCTAAGGCTCATGAGGGATCCGACCCGCGGCGGTCTTGCGGCGACGCTCAACGAAATCGCCCAACAGTCGCGATGTGGTTTTCTGATCCATGAGGCCTGTATTCCGGTCAGGGCGGAAGTGACGGCCGCCTGCGAGCTCCTCGGTTTGGATCCGCTTTACGTCGCCAACGAGGGCAAGCTCGTCGCCGTCGTTGAAGCCGACGCGGCTGAGCTATTGCTGACGACCATGCGGGCTCATCCCCTGGGGCGGGCATCGGCGATTATCGGTGAAGTCACAGCCGATGACGATCAGTTCGTTCAAATGACGACGTCCTTTGGAGGCGGAAGGATCGTCGACTGGCTGGCCGGCGAGCAGCTTCCGCGCATATGCTAAAAGCGATTGGCTGCGCAGCGGCCGGAAGCGCCGCAAGCGGACTTCGTTGGCGCAGCAGAGGCCTATTCGCTGCCCTGCTCATCTTCAACTTAGCCTCATGGATTTGGGCGTTCTCCGCCTTTCACGCTCACCCTGCACTCCTCGGCGCGGCCCTTCTCGCCTGGATGTTCGGCCTACGTCATGCGGTCGACGCCGACCATATAACCGCCATAGACAATGTCGTGCGCAAGCTGATCCAGGAGGGTCGAAGGTCAGAGACCGTGGGCCTTTGGTTTTCCCTCGGCCATTCAACCGTTGTGGCCCTGGCCTCGCTCGCCGTCGCCGCATCGTCCAAGAGGGTAGAGGCTTGGTTCGGCGTCGCGCAGCGGTTGGGCGGGGTAACAGGCGCCCTTGTTTCCGCCAGCTTTTTATTTGGCATAGCGGCGGCGAACCTCCTGGTTCTGCGCGATCTGTGGCCGCGCTTTGTCCAGGCCCGGCAAGGTTTGAGCCGTTACGAAGAGGCGCCTTTGGACGCCCTGCCCGGTCCGGGGCTCCTCACGCGCCTAGCACGCCCCCTCTTCAGGGTGATCAAGCGTAGCTGGCAGATGTACCCCCTGGGGTTTCTCTTCGGCCTGGGGTTCGACACGGCGACGGAGATAGGCGTTTTAGGCCTTTCGGCCGCCCAGGCGGCGCGCGGCATGACGATCTGGCATGTCATGGCGTTTCCGGCGCTGTTCACTGCCGGTATGGCCCTCGTCGACACAGCCGATAGCGTCCTCATGGCCCACGCCTACGGATGGGCGTTCATCAACCCCCTGCGCAAACTCTGGTACAATCTGACCATAACGTTGGCCTCCGTCCTCGCCGCCGTGCTCATCGGAGCGGTGGAGGTTTTGGGTCTAGTGGGCAATCAGCTGTCCTTAGTCGGCCCAGTCTGGACGTGCATCGCCCGCCTCGACACCGGCCTAGGCTATCTCGGTTTCGCCGTCATCAGCGTCTTCGTGCTCTGCTGGGTCGTTTCGCTCACGGCGTACCGACTCCAAGGCCATCATCGGAGCTGAGTAGTTTCCGACGCTGGCTGCAAGGGTCCATGGGCATAGACTCGTTCATGCACCGAGCCAGTTTGTCAGGCGAAACAGCTCCACGACCTTAACGCTGATGCGCTCAATGCGGCCCTTGGCCTTAAGCCCGCGGCGCCTGGGGTTTCATGCTGACATGATAGCTCCTCAAAGGAAAACCGATGACCTACCAAAGCCTTAGCCCTTTCAACGGCAAGCTGATCAAAGGGTTCGAAGACATCACCGACGCGGAATATGAGACCAAACTGGCGGCCGCCCAGACCTGCTTCGAGACGTGGCGCCACAAGACCTACGCAGAACGTGCGGTCATTATTTCAAAGGCGGCCAAACTGCTCCACGAGCAAGCCGGCGCCTTCGCAACCACCATGACCCTCGAGATGGGAAAGCGCATCGGCGAAGCTCGCGGCGAGGTGGAATTCAGCGCGCGGATCCTCGCCTACTACGCCAAGCATGCAGAGCGTTTCCTCGCGCCAGTCAAACTGAACCCCACCGTGGGCCACGCCCATATGGAAAGCAGCCCCATCGGCGTGATCTTCGGCGTTGAGCCCTGGAACTTCCCCTATTACCAGCTCGCGCGGATCGCCGGGCCCCACCTCATGGCGGGCAACACCCTTGTGGTGAAGCATGCCGGCATCGTGCCGCAATGCGCCATTGCCTTTGAAAAACTCCTCACCGACGCGGGCGCTCCGGTCGGTCTTTATACCAATCTCTTCATCTCCCATGAGCAGTCCGATCTGCTCCTCGACGACCCCCGTATCAAAGGCGTCTGCCTCACAGGGAGCGTTGCAGCGGGCCGGAGCATTGCGGCGCGCGCAGGCAAGAACCTGAAGGTGTCGTCCATGGAGCTTGGAGGAAGCGACGCCTTCATCGTCCTGGAAGACGCAGATCTCGACCATACGATCCCCTGGGCTGTTTGGGGGAGAATGTACAACGCTGGCCAGACGTGCTGCGCGGCGAAGCGCTTCATCGTCGTGGAGAGCCGCGCGGACGAATTCCTCGATCGCTTCAAAACGGCCTTAAGCGCCCTCAAGGCCGGAGATCCGTTGGACGAGAAAACCACGCTCGGCCCGCTGTCGAGCGAAGCCGCCCTTGTGCAGCTCCTTGGCCAGGTCGACCAAGCGGTCGCCAAGGGCGCCAAACTCGCCCTTGGCGGAAAGCGCATCGAGCGCCCCGGCTCCTACATGGAGCCGTCCATTCTCACGGATATTAAGCCCGACAATCCCGCCTTCAGGGACGAGTTCTTTGGCCCCGTCGCCCTCTTCTTCCGTGTGAAGGATGAGGCGGCGGCCATCGCCCTCGCCAACGACTCGGATTTCGGACTTGGCGGATCGGTCTGGACCAAGGACGTGGAGCGCGGAAAGAAGGTCGCCTCAAAGGTCGAGACGGGGATGATGTTCATCAACAACATCGACTGGTCCGATCCTGAGCTCCCCTTCGGCGGCATCAAGGATTCGGGGTATGGCCGAGAGCTCGGCGACATGGGCATCCAGGAGTTCGTCAATAAGAAGCTGGTGCGCACGGCCCACCTCAACGCTCCGACCTAAGGGCGTCTAAGCCGCCACGGCCCTGGCGAGGGCGCCCTATGGGCGCCCTCGCTCTGCCTCCGACACCAGGAGCCCGCCATGTATGTGAACATCGCCGTACTGAAAGAGACGCAGCCCAACGAAAGGCGCGTCGCCCTGACCCCCTCGGTCATCCCCAAGCTGATCAAGCTGGGCGCCAAGCTGCACATGCAGGCCGGCGCGGCCGACGCGATCAAGCTGACGGACTCGGCCTTCAAGGACGTCGCCATTCTGGATGACCGCGCGGCCCTGTTGGCCGACGCCGACGTGGTGCTAGCGGTCCAACCGCCGGCCCTGGCGGTGATCGACGCCATGAAGCCGGGCGCGATCCTGGTCTGCTTCGTCTATGCGGCGAACGAGCCGGAGCGGGTCAAAAGGCTTTTGGAGAAGAAAATCACCTGCTTCGCCATGGAGCGCATCCCGCGCATCTCGCGGGCGCAATCCATGGACGCCCTGTCGAGCCAGTCTGCGCTAGCGGGATACTACGCCGTCGCTCTCGGCATGACCCACATGACCAGCGTATTGCCAAAGATCACGTCGGCGGCGGGCGTGATCGGCCCGGCAAAGGTCCTGGTGATGGGCCTGGGCGTCGCGGGTCTGGAAGCCATCGCCACGGCCCAGCGGCTCGGCGCCGTCGTGGAAGGCTACGATGTGCGCCCCGCCACCAAAGAACAGGCCTTGTCCCTCGGCGCGACCTTTGTCGACACCGGCGTCGACGCCACCGGCAAGGGCGGCTACGCCCGCGCGCTGACGCCTGAAGAAAAAACCAAGGTCGATACGGCCCTGACGCAGCACATCCAGGCTTCAGATCTGATCATCACGACCGCGGCGATCCCCGGCAAGGCGTCGCCCAAGCTGATCAGCAAGGCGCAGGTGGCCGGGATGAAGGCCGGGGCGGTGATCGTCGATCTCTCCGCCGAGGGCGGCGGCAACTGCGAAGACACCACCCCCGGCCAGACGACCGAGGTCGGCGGGGTGACGATCGTGGCGCCGTTGAACGTGCCGTCCCTGCTCGGCCGGGACGCCAGCGAACTCTACGCCAAGAACCAATATGCGCTGCTGGCCCTGATGATGAAGGACAACATCATCACCATCGACTGGACCGACGAGGTCATCGCCAAGACGGCGTTGACCCACGACGGCAAACTTTGCGACGCCGAGGCCAAACCGGACGACGGCGCGAAGGCCAAAGACAGCAAATCACCCGCCAAAGCGGCTTGAGAACGATGGGACCCCCTCGATGAATTTTGCAATCGACATGACGGGGTTTCTCGCCCTGTACATCTTCATGCTCGCGGCCTTCGCGGGCTGGGTGATCATCGGCAATGTGCCGGCGATCCTGCACACGCCACTGATGTCCGGCTCCAACTTCGTCCACGGCATCGTCGTCGTCGGCGGCCTCTTCGCCCTCTTCAACGCAAGCACCGTATTGGAGCAGGCGATCGGATTTTTCGCGGTGCTGCTCGGCGCGGGCAACGCCGCCGGGGGCTACGCCGTGACCGACCGGATGCTCGCCATGTTCAAGACCAGCGACGCCAAGCCCAAGCACGCCCACGGCCATGGCCACGGCAAAGTCCATCACCTGAAGAAGAAAAGCTGAGATCCGCTATGCTTACCCTGATCTCTCAACTCGTCATCGGCGCGGCGGATCTTGGCGCAGCCTTCTTATTCATGTTCGGCCTAAAGCAGATGTCGTCGCCGGCGACGGCGCCCTCCGGCATCCGCGTGGCGGGGGTTGGCATGATCGCCGCCGTGCTGGCGAGCTTTCTTTATCTGTTGACCGTCGACGCTGCTGCGCGGCCGCACATGCTTGTCAATATCGGGCTGGCGGTGAGCGCCCTGCTGATCGGCGGCGTGGGGGCCTGGTTTGTCGGCCGCAAGGTGGCTATGACCGCCATGCCGCAGATGGTGGCGATCTACAACGGCATGGGCGGCGGCGCGGCCGGGTCCATCGCCGCCGTCGAACTCTTCGGCGGGCGGGCGCAAGGGACCACGCAGCTGGTCGTGACCCTTTTGGGCGGTTTGATTGGGGCCGTGTCGCTCTCCGGTTCGGTCATCGCCTGGGCCAAGCTCGACAGCGTGATCAAACAGCCCCTCCGCGTGAAAGGCCAACAGTTCGCCAACGCGGCGGTGTTCATCGCGTCGATCGCCGTCGCCGGCGTCATCGTGGCGTCGGTCCTCGGTGTCGGCGGCCTGTTGCTGCCCACGCCGACCTGGATCTGGATCTTCTTTGGCCTAGCCCTCCTGTTCGGGATCTTGATGACCCTGCCCATCGGCGGCGCGGACATGCCGGTGGTGATCTCCATCTACAACGCCTTCACCGGTCTGGCCGTGGGGCTTGAGGGTTTTGTGCTGCAAAACCCGGCGCTCATGATCGCCGGCATGGTGGTCGGCGCCGCGGGCTTGCTGCTGACGCTGCTGATGGCCAAGGCGATGAACCGGTCCGTGGCCAATGTATTGTTCACCAATTTTGGCGCCGCAGCCAAAGGCAAACCCAGCGCGATGAAGGGCAGCGAGCGGCCTGTGGAAGCCTCCGACGCCGCCATCAAGATGCGCTACGCCACCAGCGTGATCATTGTGCCGGGCTATGGCTTGGCCGCCGCCCACGCCCAGCAGAAGCTCTACGAATTCGTCAAGCTGCTCTTGGCGGCGAAGGTCTCCGTCAAGTTCGCCATCCACCCCGTGGCGGGACGGATGCCGGGTCAAATGGACGTTCTTCTGGCCGAAGCCGGCGTGCCCTACGACATGATCTTCCAGCTGGACGACATCAATGACGACTTCGCCACCGCCGATGTGGCCATGGTAATCGGCGCCAACGACGTCGTTAATCCGGCTGCCCGCACCGATAAGTCTTCACCGATCTTCGGCATGCCTATCCTCAACGCCGACAAGGCCAAGCAGGTCTATGTGATCAAGCGCGGCCAGGGCAAAGGCTACTCGGGCATCGTTAACGCCCTCTTCTACTCACCCAATTGCAACATGGTCTACGGCGACGCCCAGGCAGTCTTGATCAAGATGATCGAGGCCGTGCGGGGACTAGGCTCAGCCGCCGCCTGACGCCCAATCGAGGCGATTTCGCCTGAACTCGAACCCCGAAGGGGAATCACCATGGCCACCAAGATGCACGCCGCCGTCGTCACGGCATTCAAAAAACCTTTAGAGCTGCAGGAGTGGGATATCCCCACCCCTGGGCCAGGCCAGATCCTGGTCAAGACCGAGGCTTGCGGCGTCTGTCACACCGATTTGCACGCCGCTAACGGCGACTGGCCGCTCAAGCCCACCCCGCCCTTCATTCCGGGTCACGAAGCCATCGGAATCGTCGTTGGCTTGGGCGCCGGCGTCACAATCGTCAAGGAGGGTGACCGCGTTGGCGTGCCATGGCTTTATTCGGCCTGCGGCCATTGCGAATATTGCCTCTCGGCCTGGGAGACGGTGTGCGACGAGGCCAAATTTGGCGGCTACACTCAGAACGGCGGCTTCGCTGAGTACGTCCTGGCCGACCCTGACTATGTCGCCCATATCCCCAAAGGGCTTGGCCCCAAGGAAGCGGCGCCGCTGATCTGCGCGGGCATAACGACCTACAAGGGTATCAAGGAGACCGAAGCGCGGGCGGGGGAATGGATCGCCATTTCAGGGTGCGGCGGCCTAGGCCACCTGGCGATCCAGTACGCTAAGGCCATGGGCCTGATGGTTTGTGGCGTGGATATCGACGAAGGCAAGCTCTCGCACGCCAAACGCATGGGGGCGGATCTTGTGATCAACGCCAAGACGAGCGATCCGGCGGCGGTCCTGAAGGCGGAGATAGGCGGCGGCGCGCACGGCGTCTTGATCACTGCACCCTCCCTGCCGGCGTTCAAACAGGGCGTCGCCATGACCCGAAAGCGCGGGACCTGTGTCCTGGTGGGCCTGCCGCCCGGCGCTTTTCCGTTGGAGATATTCGGCCTCGTCGCGGGCGCGGTTACGGTGCGGGGCTCCTTTGTCGGCACACGCAAGGACATGGCCGAGTGTCTGGATTTCGCCGCGAAGGGCGAGGTCAAGGCGGATATCGAACTTCAGCCCCTTTCCGCCATAAATTCGGTTTTCCAGCGCCTTGAGCATGGCGACGTTCCCTCACGGGTGGTCCTCGACTTCACCGCAGCCGGAACGGCGAGCACAGGCGACGCCGCTGCGACCGCCTCTACGCGCGAGCCGGTCCGCGTCTGACCGTCCCGGCGCGCCACGAAGGCGAACTTCGTCCCTGAGGCACGCGCCGCGCCCGCCGCGCCTTGAATAGGATGCGGCCCACTCCCCGCTCCGGTTGGCCCACCTCGCGGCCAGCGGGAGCGGGGAGGCAGCCTCTCTGTCCCTAAGACCGGCCATTCTGGCCACGAGACCCGCCATGACCCGAACCTACGCGCTGCGCAGTCACGATGCTCTTTTCGAACCGGTGCAGGTCGGCGCGCTCAGGCTCTCCAATCGGATCGTCATGGCGCCGCTTACGCGCAACCGGGCCGCCGCTGATCTTTCGCCCGGCAGCCTCGCGGCCGAGTATTACGCGCAGCGCGCGTCGGCCGGCCTGATCATCGCCGAAGCGACCCAGATCTCCCCCGACGCCCAAGGCTATTCGGGGACGCCTGGATGCTACACCGACCCCCAGATCGCGGGCTGGCGAAAGGTGACGGACGCCGTCCATAGCGCGGGCGGCGTCATCGTCGTGCAGCTCTGGCACACGGGCCGCATTTCCGAGGCGCGGTTTCAGAGCCACGGGGCGGCGCCCGTGGGCCCCTCCGCCATCAGGGCGGAGACCAAGACTTTCATCGCCGGCGAAGGCTTCGTCCAATGCTCGACGCCCCGGGCTCTGGAGTTGACCGAGATCCCGGCTATCGTCGCGGACTTCAAACGGGCCTCCATGCGCGCCCTCGACGCCGGGTTTGATGGAGTGGAGCTGCATGCAGCGCATGGCTATTTGCTCGACGCATTCCTGCGAGATGGAACCAACCATCGAACCGACGCCTACGGAGGATCTTTGGAAAATCGGACGCGGCTCTTGGCTGAGGTGACGCAGGCGTGCGTGAAAGCCATCGGCGCTGACCGCCTCGGCGTCCGGATCTCGCCGGTCTCAACTGCGGGAGATTCCCACGACAGCGATCCCCAGGCGCTGTTTGACCATGTGGTTGACCGCCTCAGTCCCCTGGGCCTCGCCTATGTTCATGTGGTGGAGGGAGAAACCGGCGGGGCGCGAAACAGCATCCCCTTCGACTACGCAGCGCTGCGCGATCGCTTCGACGGCGTCTGGATGGTCAACAACGGCTATGATCGCAAGATGGCGGTGGAGGCCGTCGAGAGCGGCAGGGCGGATCTGGTGTCGTTTGGACGCCTCTTCCTCGCCAACCCCGACCTCGTGGCGCGCCTGAAACGAGACGCGCGGCTGAATTCCCTTGTGGACGCCTCGACCCTCTACGGCGGCGGCGCCCACGGATACACCGATTACCCTACGCTGGAGGAGGCTGAGAAGTCGGCCCTGCGCGCACCGCGAGCGGCGGCCTAAGGCCGCGAACGATCCGTGAAGGGAAGGCGAGGGCGCCGGGGTGGTAGGGGTTATTCCATAGATGCAAAGCTCAGCGAGCATCTGGTCGGAGACGGCCGCCTGGGTTGAGGCCATTGGCGCCATCGCCGCCGTGGTCGGGGCTGGATGGGTGGCCGCAAGCGAATCGCGCGCGACACGTCTGCGAGAGGAGCGCGCAGCGACTGCCGCGCTCCTGAAGGAAGAAAGAGGCGTCCTCGCCACGAAAACCGCCGCGCTCAATCTCGCCATTCTCGCCTCGACGCAGATCCACGATCTTCATGTGCTCCTCGTGGATGACGCCTGGCGGGGACGGGTGGCGAGGGTGTCCGCGAGCCGTGCGCTCTTAGGGACGGAGCGGATGTTGACGTCCTTCCCCATCCAGTCCCTGAGCGATGCGCCCGCCATGGTGGAGTTCTCGCGCTTCCCCGCCTCTCTGGCGACGGCGGCCGAGATTTATTCCAACCTTGAGACCGCGGTCCGCGCCGCAGACGAGGCCGAACGCGGGGCCATCTTTGACGCATGCAATCAACAAATGGCGCGCCTGGATGCGGCGGCGCAGCGCCAGCTTAAGTCGCTCAAGGCGGCCCTGGGTCTGGCGACGCCAGAGCCGGTCGCGCCAGAGCTGCTCGCCCCAGAGCTGCTCGCCCCAGAGCCGCCCGCCGCGGCGCCGAGGGACCTCGTTTCCCCGCCCCTCGCTCTTGTCGTCCGCCACAAGCCCAGCCGTGGCGCATCCTAGGGGTCAATGATCAAACGTCTTCTGTGTGGACATCGCCAGGCGGGCTAGGGCCGGGAGAGAGCGGGCGCCGGTGCGGAACATGATGGCGGCGCGATGGTTCTCAACAGTCCTTTGGCTGATCCCAAGGTCTGCAGCGATGTTTTTGCTCGGATGGCCGGCGAGGACGAGGGTCATGATCTCGGCCTGCCTTGGCGTGAGGCGTTTGAGATGGTCAAGCGCCGCATCGCGAGCCTCCAAGGCTTCATCGCCCCTCTTGGCCACGGCCAAGGCGCGGCGAACGCTGGCCACAAGGAGATCGTGCGGGGCCGGCTTTTCGATAAAATCCACCGCACCTTTCTTCATCGCCCGGACGGCCTCGCTCACGGCGCTGCTGCCGCTCAAGACCACGACCGGCGGGCTCGTGGGCAACTCACGCAATTGACCGAGAAGCTCAAGCCCCCCCATGCCCGGAAAATGGATGTCGAGAACGACACAGGTGTTGGGCCGCCGCTCGTGATGGATGAGAAAGTCCTCGCAAGACGCGAACGCATCAACCTCCCAGCCGTGGCCTTGGAGGAGCGCCACAAGATCGTTTCTGACGAAATAATTATCCTCAACAATAACTATCTTTTCGTCAAATTTTACCGCACTTTTTCTGTTCCCATGGATGTTAGACGATTGTCTATTCCCTCGGTCAGAACGGTCACGAACGCCAAACGAAACGATTGAATGTGACATAGACCATTCCTGATTTCATAGCGTTGAGTAAAGGCGTCTGATGCTACGCCCTCTCAATTTCAAAAATACTTTTGAACATTTATAGAAACGGCTAATTCTTCATTGTGTTCCCCTGGGAGACCGATAGCGGCGCGGAAGACATGGGCTCCATTGGATCGTTTAGGAGCGCCCGAGGCGATGGCGCGCGACGCTCGCGGCTCATGAAGCCGTGGCGGGCCTGCCGCTCGACGATATTCCCTTACCTCGCGCCCGTCGCTCGCATGGTGTCGATCGCTGCTGGGCCCATGAGGTTGGACGTCTGCGTTGGGCGGCGCCTCTACGGGTGAAGCCCGTGTGAGGGTCGATCGGCGCAATCTTCTCATCGCTGGCGCGGTTGGGGGACTGGCGTCCGCCCTGGGCGGACCTTTGACCGACGCAGCCCCTGCGGCCCACGCAATCAAGGCCGGAGGGGCGTGGATGATCCCGATCGCCGGCGGTCGAGCCGCTCCATCGGATCTCCTCAGCGCCTCGCCGCCGTTTTAGCGAAAACGGGCCTCGCCGCCTTTCGCCGGGACATCGTCGCGTTAGCTGATATGGGCGGCGGCCACAGGATCGCTCGCCGGGAAGGTTTCCTTTAGCCCCTCATCGAGCCTGTCGCTTTGAACCCGTTGTTCCGCCGCCCTAGCAACGTTTGACCCCGCCCCAACGAAGGATGAGCGCGGCGCACGCCCGCGCGGGATCCGCCTTTCGTCATCCACGATTTTGCCGGACCCTATACCGCCCGCTGGCGCCGGCGACGTTGCGCCGCGCCCCACCTTGCTCGCCGTATCGGCAGCGCTCTGGCTGTCTAGGCTTTCACTCGGGGCTGGTGGGGTGTCCTTACGATTGCGGGTCATGCTCGTTCGTCTCTTTCCTGAAAAACTTATGCGGGAGCCATGCCTGCCGCCGCGTCGATCGTGGGGGGGACTTTAGAGCACCACGTTACCGTCGCCGCCGCTCGCCTGTTTAGCCGCAACACGGTCGCGCGCGGCCGTAGCGGTGAGGGCCTGAGCCTTGGCGGCGGACTGATCCGCCGCACGATTAGCCGCAGCCGCACCCTTCTCCGCGGCGGCGGCCTCGGCTTCAAGGGCCAGGGCGCGGGCCGGGTCGTGGGCGACGCGGACCGGCGCCGCCGGCAAGGCGTTACGGCTGTTGACGTAGGTCCCCATCCCCACGGCGAGGGCGACCACGACCAGCGCGCCTGCGATCCAAAAACCAATCCTGGGCCTCCCAGTCGTCGCGGCCGTCGCGGCCGCCGGCGCTGCGACCGTCTCGTAGGGTGTCGTCGTTCGGGTCGCCTTCACCTGGTCGGCGTCGGCATAATGAGTGGACATAAAGGTCACAGTTCGAAGTAAGGGCTGACAGGCCTCCAGGAATTCCGACGGCCTCTACCCGTACATAAACGCTCGCTCTTGTTTTTAGTTCCAAAACTAAAGCGTTTTATTGGATTTAATTAGCTTATCTCAAATAAATACGCCCTCATATAGCAAAAAACTTCTAGAAATTTTTTTGGAATGTATTCACATTAAATCTGATAAATCTCGCCAAGGGCCAACAGTTAAATGGATGGACACGACTTTGAGCTCGATAATGTAGCGCGCCACAGCAACGCCACGTAATCGGCTTGGGAGCTCAAGCCACCCGCTACGCTGGAACTAGGGACGGCCGGCCCGGGGAGAGCCGACCTCGGCCACAAGGATCCGTCCCGTGCGCGATTGGCTCGCTGCATGGCCGGAGCTTACGGCGGTCAACATGAAGAGGCTCTTCCCGTCCTCCCCGCCGAGCATGCATGCAAAGCAGGGTTGATCGGTTTCGATGACATCGAGCACCTCTCCGCCTTGACGGATCCGCACACACTCTGGCGCCATGGGGTTGGCGATCCAAATCGCGCCCTCCGCGTCAAGACAAATGCCGTCAGGCAGGCGCGGCGCCGTGGACGCCCAAACCCGTCGCCCTGCGAGGGCGCCGTCTGCGGCGATGTCGAAGGCGGTGAGCTGAGCCGTGAGGGTCTCCCCGACGATCAGGGTCTTTCCATCAGGCGTAATGACCGACCCGTTAGGAAAATGCATGTCGTCGGCAGCGGCGCGAACCTGGCCGTCAGGAAGGACAATTGCGAGGATCGCAGGGGTGTGGTCGGCGAGGACGCTTGCGGTTCCGCGGTCCTGAAGGGCTGCGTCGAGATCGAAGCCGAAATTGCCGACGTAGGCGCGCCCCTGATCATCCACCACCATATCATTGCAATGGAAGCCGGCGATGGCGTCAAGGCTGGCGTGGACGCTCAGAGCTCCGTCCGGCCCACGGCGCAAAACCTGCCTCTTGGTCATGGAGACCACCAATAAGGCTCCGTCCGGCGTCCACCCCAAACCTGATGGCTGATCGTCCAACACAAACTCGATGCGCAGGTCGCCGGCAAGGGAGACGGATTTTACGGCGTGATCGTAGAAGTCGCTGAACCAGAGACGTCCGTCCCGCCAGCGAGGGCACTCGCCGAAATAGAGGCCGTCGGCCAAAACCCGTGTTGCGCGGCCCATAGCTCCTCCTCATCGTTTGTTCGAGACGTCGTTGTCTCGCCGCCGTCTGCGCGGCGCTCCGTGTTCTAATCTACCGCGTCTGGCGCGCAACACCGCCTCTCGACCGGCGGTTCTGTGACCTGAGCTCAGGGCCGCGCGCCGCGCCTTTAGGGCATCTAACGTGGTATGTGGGAGCGGGCGAGGGCGCGGGGGACGATGGTGGTCCAAGCTTCAAGGACGAGGGCGTCCACCTCCGCGTCGGCCAGACGTTCCAGGTCCACAAAACTCCAAACGCCGACACCGACAGGGCACGGCTGAAAAACCTCAGGACGCACGGCGAACAGGAACTCCTGGCGCGCCTTCGGAAGCTTCATGATCGTTCGCGCCCCTTGCGCCCACCACAGGGCGAAGGCTTTTTTCCCGACCTTGAAGGCGGGACCGCCGCGGTGATCGCCCTCCTCCACCATGGGGAGCTGCAGGGCTTTCAGTCGCACGCGCTCAAAACTCGCCATGGCGGGCCCCATGAACCTTCACCGCCGCTGAGGATCCGCCGTCGCTTGACCCACCGTCAAGCACCCGCACAGGAGCCGCCGCACAGGTCCTGTCGCCGTTTGTCCGCGGACGCGCCAGAGTTCTCGCCAGCCCCAACCGCGTCTTTAATCCGTATACTGATATTAGTTGACGATGGCCCGCAAGCCGGTCGGCGTGCGCGCCAAATTACCCCGTGTCGGACGCGTACGCGGTCTTATCGAGTCCACCCTGATCCATGGGCGATCAGCCAGGGACGCCGCCGCGTTTGATCGGTCGTCCTCGCGCCCTTGAAATCATTCTTGGCGGCTCACGGCTCGGCATCTGTGGGACCTTGGTCAAACCTCGGCGCGGGATCAACGGGCGATGGTCGCCGTCGGCGTCCAGGCGGACAGGTCGCCTTGAAGCCCTGTGGCCTACTGCATGCGCCCCGGGCCCGCGCCGCCGGATGTCGCGGCCACGTCCACCCACAACGGCGCACGCAAAGGCGCTTTTTCTCGACGGCCGCTTGAAAGAACAAAACTAGAACGTTAGCGTTGGGAATGGCCCAGTTAAACCTGACGCGTAAGCTTGAGATCCTTTCAGACGCGGCGAAGTACGATGCCTCATGCGCCTCCAGCGGGGGCGAGCGCCGTTCCTCCCGGTCTGGACGCGGCGTGGGCGCCGTCACCGGCCGATCTGGCGTGTGTCACGCCTACACGCCGGATGGGCGCTGCATTTCGCTCCTCAAGATCCTTCTGACCAATTTCTGCGTCTACGATTGCGCCTACTGCGTCAATCGCATTTCCTCGAACACGCCAAGAGCCCGGTTCTCCGTAGACGAAGTGGTCGCCCTGACCCTCGATTTCTACAAACGAAACTATGTTGAAGGCCTCTTCCTCTCTTCCGGCGTCATTCAATCGGCGGACTATACGCAGGAGCAACTTAACTGCGTCGCAAAAACCCTGAGGGACCAGCACGATTTTCGCGGATATATCCACCTGAAACTAATCGCAGGCGCCAGTCCGGAGCTGGCGCAAACAGCGGGCCTCTACGCCGACCGCCTCTCGGTGAACATCGAACTCCCGAAGGATGAGAGCTTGGTCCGCCTCGCCCCTGAAAAAACCCCCGCCTCCATCCGGCAATCCATGGGGCGAGTTCGCTTCGGCATTGAGACGGCAAAGGATTTTAGCCACCGCAAGACGCCGGCGCCGAAATTCGCAGGTGCGGGCCAAAGCACGCAAATGATCGTCGGCGCCGACGACGCTTCTGATGCGGACATCATCGGCCGGGCGGACTCGCTTTACGCCGCCTATGGGTTAAAGCGGGTCTACTACTCCGCCTTTAGTCCCATTCCGGACACCTCAAGCGTCCTGCCGTCGACGCGGCCGCATCTTATGCGCGAGCACAGGCTCTACCAGGCGGATTGGCTCATGCGCCAGTACGGATTTGGACAGGCGGAGATCCTCGATGGGCAGGACGGAGGCATGCTTGATCTGGAGCTCGACCCCAAACTTGCCTGGGCCCTTCGGCATCGAGGTCAATTCCCGGTGGATGTGAACACCGCAGATAAGGAGCGGCTCCTGCGGATTCCGGGCTTGGGCGTGCGGTCGGTGAAGCGCGTCCTGGCCCTGCGCAGGACGCACCGGATCACCTTGGAGGATCTGCGAAGTCTCACGGGCTCGATCAAGACCCTGAAGGCCTTTGTGGTCTGTGCGGACTGGCGCCCCACGAGCCTCAGCGATGAGGCGGGACTTGAAGCGAAGTTCAGGACCGCGCCGCGACGCGGACCGGTTCAACTTTCTCTCTTTTGATGTACTCCATCGCCCTCGCTTCTCCCATGGACGTGGAGGGGTGGCGCTGCGCGGCCCGCAGACTCAGGCTCGCCGGCGCCGCGCCCGACACCATAGCCTGGCGTATGGGACCGGCGGCGCCGTCGCTGATTCCCGCCCAGGCTCCGCCCGATCCGCCGGAGGGGGCGCAGTTCACCGCGCCCCGCGCGTTCTTAGCCCTCGCCGAGAACGTTCTGCTGCACCGCTCTGAAGCGCGTTTCGATCTGATGTATCGCCTTCTGTGGCGGCTTCAGGACGACCACGCCCTCCTCGCGCGCATTACCGACCCGGAAGTTTCAACGGCCCTCGCCATGCAAAAGGCGGTCTTCACCGCCATTCACAAAATGCACGCCTTTGTCCGCTTTCGCCGTATCGATGACGACGCTAGCCAGGGCGGCGAAGCCTATGCGGCGTGGTTCGAGCCGCGTCATTACGTCGTCAAGAAGGGTATCAAGTACTTCGTCGACCGCCTAGCCAACGTCCGCTTCACCATCCTAACCCCGGACATCACCGCCGTCTGGGATCGGGAGCGCCTGCAGTTTGGACCTGGCGCCGACCGCGCCCAGGCGCCGGGGGAAGACGCCGCAGAGGAGGCGTGGAAGACCTATTTCGCCTCTATCTTCAACCCGGCCCGGGTGAACCCGAAGGTCATGACGCAGCACATGGCCAAGAGCTACTGGCGCAACCTCCCCGAAGCGCCCTTGATCAAGGAAATGATCTCCAGCGCCGATGTGCGGACCCGAGCCATGATCGCCGCGGACGCCAGCGCGCCTCCCCTGCGTGCGGCTCGTCTCGCCGCACGCCACATGAGCGGCGCCGCGTCCCAGAAGGCGGCGCCTCGCCCCTATGGGCCTGACGCCCTTGAGGATCTAAACGCCGCAGTCCAGGCTTGCCGCGCATGCAGCCTGTGGCGCGATGCGACCCAACCTGTGCTTGGAGAAGGCCCGTCTGACGCCGCCGTCATGCTCGTCGGCGAGCAGCCTGGCGATGAGGAAGACCTGCGCGGCCGCCCGTTTGTCGGACCGGCGGGACAGCTCCTCGACGCGGCCCTCGCCGCGGCCGGTATCGAGCGGCAGGTCTGTCACCTCACCAATGCGGTCAAGCACTTCGCGCATGAACGCCGTGGAAAGCGCAGGCTTCACAGGACCCCGGACGCAGGGGCGCAACACGCCTGCAGGCCCTGGCTAGATGCGGAGTTGAAGATCGTCCGGCCCAAGGTGGTCGTCGCTTTAGGCGCAACCGCCGGCGCGGCGCTCCTCGGCCGACCCGTCTCCGTCCTGCGTGAGGCCGGTCCCGTCGGCGCCGTAGGCGTCGGGGCGCAGGGGTTCCTCACGGTTCATCCCGCCTTCGTCCTTCGCCAGCCTGGCGGGCCGCAAAGAGAGGCCGCCTTCCAGGGTCTGACGAGGACCCTCGCCATGGCGTGGGCCGCGACCCGTAACTAGGCGTCCAGGGGTCATGGCGAGGGGCGTCTAAACGGCCTCTGCGGCCTTCGCGTCCACCGCGGCCGCCGCGGCCATGCCCACATCCGCCGCCTCAAGGGCTTCGTCGATGAGCGCCGGTGTGTGGGCGACGGAGAGGAACATGTTGTGTTTGGGGTGGAAGTAGGCGCCCGCGTCTAGGGCCGCGACGCAGAAGGCTGTGCCCCGAGCAAAGGTTTCATCATGCTCAAACAAGACCATGGGCATCTGTTCAGGCCCGGTTTGTCGCAAAGCCAGGCCATGTCGGGCGGCGACCCGGTCGAGACCCTCGCGCAGCCGCTGACCCATGGCTTGCATGTGCGAGACGCCGTCACCGTCGCGCAGGGTGGTCAAGGTGGCCACTGCGGCCGCCATGGACACGCCGTCGTACCAGAACGAGCCCGTGGTGAAGACCCGACCTGGCTTGGCGGCGTCCCGGAACCGGTCCGTTCCGGCGACGGCGGCGAGGGCGTAGCCGTTGCCGATTGCCTTGCTGAAGGCCGCCAGGTCCGGCTCTACCCCCAGAGGCGCCCAGCTCCCCCGAAGGTCTAATCGGAAGCCGGCGCGCACGTCGTCGATGATGAGGGCCGCGTCGGCGTCGGTGCAGACGGCCCGCGCCGCACGAGCGAAGGCGGGCGTCGCCAGGGCCTGGTCCTTGCCAAGATCATGCTTAAACGCGGTGACGATGACACCTGCGAGATCGCCCTTGGCGGCTTCGGCGGCGGCCATAAGGCTCTCAACGTCATTGTACTCAAAATAAAGCAGATGGGCCCGGTCCTCGGCCGTGACGCCGGCGAGGGAGGGCGAACACCAGGGCACTGCGCCATGGTAGGCGCCTTTAGCGACGAGGATCTTGCGCTTTCCCGTCCCCGCCCGCGCGATGGTCACGCACGCGGTTGTGGCGTCGCCGCCATTTTTCTGGAAAAGCGCCCAGTCAGCGAACGGGAGGGTCTCCACGAGGAGTTCGGCCAATTCCACCATCACCGGCGCAGGCCCGTTCAAAGCGTCGCCCAGGACCCGCTGACGCTCCGCCGCTTCGTCCACGCGCGGATGGCGACGTCCCAGAACCATGGGGCCCCAACCGCACATGAAGTCGACATACCGTTTGCCGTCCACGTCCCAGAGTTCGGCGCCGACGCCCCTGTGGAAGAATTGGGGGTGGTCCGCGGAAAAGCCGGCGACGTTCATATGGCCCCAAAGGCCGCCAGGTACGACCTTGCGGGCCCTGTCCCGGAGCGCTCGATCTTTTACGCCGACAGCCATGATCCGCTCTCCCGCCCGGGGGCCGCCCGTACGCCCTTGCGGGCCAAGGTGGCGACCTAAGAGCGGCGGCGTCAAGCTGGTCCGTGCGTCGTAAAGTCAATGTTTCGTCGACTACACATTCACGACATATCCCGCTATGGAGGAGGCCGGGGGAACGTCAGTATCGTCTGAACCCGCGCCGGCGAACCCATGGTCGCGGCGGCCAACGCCAACCCCTAGCGCCCAGTTCCGTTCCCACGGGCGCCGGCAGCGACAGAAGGCCCTGTAAAGCTTTGAGAACTTTTGATCCAGCGCCTGGCCAAGCGGCCATCGACGCACCGACTAACGGCGGCTTCATGTCGAGCGCCGAGGAAGCGCGCCTGCGCGCCCTCGAAGCGAAGGTCTGCTCCTTCGGCGACACGGTGCACTACGTCGACCACCCGCCTATCTTCACAGGGTGCGACGGGTCTTACATGTACGATCGGGAAGGCACGCCCTACCTCGACCTGCAGATGTGGTATTCGGTGGCCAATTTCGGCTACCGGAACGAGCGCCTCAACAATGTTGTGAAGCGCACCCTCGACACGCTGCCCCAGATCGCCTCGCAGTATCTGCACCGCGGCAAGATCGAGCTGGCCGCCATGATCGCCGAGGACATGGAGCGTAAGTTCGGCATGGCCGGACGGGTGCATTTCAACGTCGGCGGGGCGCAAGCCATTGAAGACTCCCTCAAGGTTGTGCGTAACGCCTGCGACGGCAAAAGCCTGATGTTCGCCTTCGAGGGCGGCTACCACGGTAGAACCTTGGGCGCGTCGGCGATCACCTCGTCCTATCGCTATCGGCGCCGCTACGGCCACTTTGGTGAAAAGGCTCTGTTCGTCGAGTTTCCCTACCACTTCCGCAATGGCCGGGGGATGGAGAAGGAAGAGTACGCATCGGCCATCGTCAAGCGTTTCGCCCGCCTGTTTGAGACTGAGTACAATGGGCTGTGGGACCCGAAGACGCGCCAGTGCGAATACGCCGCCTTCTATGCGGAGCCCGTGCAGGGCACCGGCGGATACATCATTCCGCCCATGAACTTCTTCAAGGAACTAAAGCAGGTCCTCGACGACCACAATGTGCTTTTCGTTGTGGACGAGATACATATGGGCATGTACCGGACCGGTAAGCTCTGGGCCATCGAGCATTATGGGGTGAAGCCCGACGTGCTCACCTTCGGCAAAGCCATCACCAACGGCCTCAATCCCCTTGCTGGACTTTGGGCGCGTGAGGAGCTGATTAATCCTGAGCGCTTCCCCGCGGGCTCCACCCACTCCTCGTTCAACTCAAATCCCCTCGGCACGGACGTCGCCTTGGAGATCCTGAAGATGTGTGCGGAGAAGGACTACGAGACCAGCGTTGCGGAAAAGGGCAAGCGCTTCCTCGACGGCCTGAAATGGCTCATGGGCCGGCATGACGCCATCGGCGAAGTGGACGGCCTCGGGCTCGCCCTGCGCATTGAGGTCTGCCAGCCTGAGGACCGCTGGACCCCCAACAAGGCCTTGCTCGACAAGATGGTCGACATCGCCCTGTCCGGCGGGCTTGAGCACAACGGCAAGAAGATCGGCCTGATCCCTAATATTGGGGGCTACTATAAGAACGTCTTCACCCTCGCGCCGTCACTGGACATCTCCCATGCGGAGATCGACCTCGCCATCGAGCTGTTCGACCAGCTTTTCACCCGCGCGGCCCGGGCCTGATCGGCGAGTCCATGACGCCGCACCCAGCCCTCGCCGCGCCAGAGCCGGGACCAGCGGCCCACCGGCCGCCGGTGCTGCTGCTGCACGGCCTCACAGGCGCCCCCGGCGACCTGCAGGTGATCACCAAGCACCTGCGGCGCACGGGGTACCGGGTCGTGACGCCCATGCTGCCAGGGCATGGGGTCGACGAGAAGGGCCTTCTTAAGACGGGCTGGCGCGACTGGCTCGCCGCGGCGGAACGCGATCTTTTCGCCCTCACCGCCGGCGGGGGCCAGGCCTTCGTCGGCGGCCTTTCCATGGGCGCTGTGCTGGCGCTCGCCCTGGCCGCGCGCCACCCGGATCGCGTTCGGGGGGTCGTCTGCTTCGCCCCGACCCTGCGCTATGACGGGTGGGTCGTTCCGAAAAACGCCTGGCTCATCCCCCTTGGCGCCTACATCCCTATTGTCAACCGGTATAGGTTCAAGGAACGCCCGCCCTACGGCATCAAGGATGAGCGGTTGCGCGCCAAGATGGAGGATCTGCTCCTCTCCGGCGCCCTTGCGGAAGCGGGTCTGCCTTTCATGCCTGGACGCAGTCTTGCCCAGAACCTGCGCTTGATCCGCAGGGTGAAGAAGGACCTGGGTAAGGTTTCCGCGCCGCTCCTCATCGTCCACGCCCTAGAGGACGACATCACACACGTGCGCAACGCCCGTCGCCTTGCCGCGTCGGTAAGCGGCGAAGTGGAGACGCTATTCCTCACCGACAGCTACCATCTTGTCACCGTCGATCGGGAGCGCGCCAAGGTGGCCCGCGCCACGCAGGCCTTCCTGGACCGGCTGAGCGCCCCCCCATCGCCCATGATCACGCCCGCACCGCGGCCGGTGGAACCCGCTGAGACGCTTATTCCAGCCTGAACGCCCGCTGTGATCATCGCGCGCCTCGCCCTGGCGCGTCTGGGCCGGCCCCTGGACATCGCCGACGCGGTTCTGTTTCTCGCTAGCGACGAATCGCTGTTCGCCACCGGCGCCGAAATGGGCGTCGCCGGAGGATACACCGCGCAGTGAGCGCTGCTGACGTCTCGCCTTAAACCGCCTCCACGCCCGCGCGCATGGCGATGCCGCCGCCAGGTCCGCAAGCCCAGAGATCCGCTCCCCCGTCACGCTCACGCCCGCACAGGAGAACCGGCGCATCCGCGAAGAGCGGGCTGACGGCCCTGAAGGAAAAGCTGGCGATGCGGCTCTGCGGGTAGCGGCGGAGGTAGTGATCCATAAGAAGCGTCGCAACGAGAGGGCCTTGCACCACAAGGCCTGGGTAGCCCTCCACGTCACGGGCGTAGGGCGCGTCGTAGTGGATGCGATGGGCGTTGAACGTCAGGGCGGAGAAGCGAAATAGGAGCGTGGCGTCCGGCGTCATAAGGCGGCTCCACGCCGGGATCTCTTGAACCTCGGCGGGGGGAGAGGCGCTGGCGCCCTCGGAACGGTCTTCGGCGGGCGGAGGGGCGCGATAGACGATATCCTGCTCCTCGCTTACGGCCAGGACGCCGTCGGCGCTTATCGCGTGGGCGAGGGTGACGAACACCATGTCCCCGCTCCTCCCGCGTTTGGGCGCGATCGCAACGATGACGGTCTTGCGCTCCACCCTCGCCCCGAAGGGAAGGGGCGCTTCAAATTTAACCCGGCTCGCCGCCCACATGCGTCGCGGCGGAAGATCCGCCGGCAAGACGCCGCCCCGCCTGGGATGACCGTCCTCGCCCACCTGCGACTGGCGGGCGGAGGGGAGGAAATTGAGCCAATGCCCGAGGGGCGGGACCGACCCCGGCGGCCAAGGCGGCCGGTCATGATCGAGGAGCGCCGCCAACCTTTCGTAGGTCTCTGCGCTGGCCATGTCGCGTTCGGCCGTCTCTCGACCGATCCAGGCGTCAAATCGCGTCATCAGAAAGACTTGGGAAGGCCCAGAACATGGGTCGCCACGTGACTGAGAATGAGATTGGTGGAGATGGGGGCCACTTGGTAAAGGCGCGTCTCACGGAACTTTCTCTCTATGTCGTATTCCTCCGCGAACCCAAATCCGCCGTGGACTTGCACGCACTGGTCGGCGGCGTACCAGGACGCTTCGGAGGCGAGCATCTTGGCCATATTGGCCTCAGAACCGCACGGCCTGCCCTCATCGAACAGGCGGGCTGCGCGTTCCACCATCAGGCGCGCGGCCTCGACCTGGACATGGGCGCGGGCGATGGGAAACTGTACCCCTTGGTTCTCGCCGATAGGGCGCCCGAACACGGACCGCTCCCGGGCGTAGGCCGTCGCCCGGTCGATGAAGAAGCGGCCGTCTCCGATGCATTCGGAGGCGATGAGAATGCGCTCCGCGTTCATGCCATCGAGGATGTAGCGAAATCCGTGCCCCTCCTCGCCAATGAGGTTCGCCGCAGGCACCTCCAAGTCGTCAAAGAAAAGCTCAGTGGAGGCGTGGTTCAGCATGGTGCGGATGGGGCGGATGGTCAGACCGCGTCCCACCGCCTCACGCAGATCCACCAAGAGCACGCTCATGCCGTCCGAGGGTTTGCGCGCCGCCTCACGAGGGGTGGTGCGGACCAGGAGGATCATGAGGTCCGAATGCTCGGCCCGGCTGATCCAGATTTTCTGGCCATTGACCCGGTAAGCGTCCCCGTCGCGCCGGGCGAAGGTGGCGATGCGGGTGGTGTCCGTGCCCGCCGTGGGCTCGGTGACGCCGAAGGCCTGCAGCCTGAGTTCGCCCGAGGCGATCTTCGGCAAGATAGCGGTCTTCTGCGCCTCAGAACCATGGCGCAGCACCGTGCCCATGGTGTACATCTGGGCATGGCAGGCCCCGCCGTTGCAGCCGGACCGGTGGATCTCCTCCAGGACCGCCGCCGCCGCCTCCACCCCAAGTCCGGAGCCGCCATAGGCTTCCGGGATGAGGACCGAGAGAAAACCGGCTTTGGTCAGGGCGGCGACGAAGGCCGAAGGATAGGCCCGCTCGCGATCCAGCGCCCGCCAGTACTCGCCTGGGAAATCCGAGCAGAGTTTGCGCACGGCCTCGCGGATTTCGGGAAAGCTCTGGTCAGGATCTACGTGCATCCGCCTCTCCTTCAGCCCGGCGTCCGGTCTTGTGGGTCATCTATAACCGCGCGTCCGCGGTCGCCGACAACAAAAATGGCCGCCAACCCGGGGCTCGTCCTGAGGATGGAGTTGATTTAAACCCCTCCCCGACGGCGCCGTTCGACGGCGCCTGCCGCCACGTCGTCCCGCCAAAAGGCCCGTCCTATGTCCAAAACGACCGCCCTCCGCCGCGCCGCCATCGTCTCTCCCCTGCGAACCGGCGTCGGAAAATTTCAAGGCGGCCTCGCCTCCATCCAGGCGGGCGACCTTGGCGCCGTCATCCTACGCGCGCTGGTGGAGCGCACCCGGATTGACCCGGAACGCATCGACGACGTGATTTTCGCTCAGGGGTATGGGTCGGGCGAGGCGCCCTGCATCGCCCGGTGGTCGGCGCTGGCCGCCGACCTGCCCATCAGCGTGCCCGGGTATCAGCTCGACCGCCGGTGCGGCTCAGGTCTTCAGGCCGTGGTGGACGCCGCCATGATGGTGCAGACCGGCGCGGCGGACATGGTCGTCGCCGGCGGCGTCGAAAGCATGAGCAATGTTGAGCACTACACCACCGACATGCGCCAGGGCTCGCGCCTGGGATCGGTGACCCTGCACGACCGACTACTGCGGGGCCGGGTCATGTCCCAGCCTATCAGCCGCTTCGGGGTGATTTCCGGCATGATCGAGACCGCGGAGAACCTTGCGCGCGACTACCAGATCAGCCGTGAAGCCTGCGACGCCTATGCGGCGCGAAGCCATCAAAGGGCCGCGGCCGCCTGGGCCTCCGGTCTGTTCGACGACGAAGTGGTGCCGGTGTCCGTGCCGCAGCGCCGGGGCGATCCCCTGGTGTTCAAAACCGACGAAGGCGTTCGCGCCGATGCGACTGAGGAAGGCCTCGCCGCCCTCAAGCCCCTGGAGAAGGGCGGCGTCGTCACCGCCGGTAATGCGAGCCAGCAGAACGACGCCGCGGCCGCCTGCCTCGTCGTCGCCGAGGACGTGGCCGAGGCCCTCGGTCTTGAGCCCATGGGCTGGTTCGTCGGCTGGGCCGCGGCCGGGTGCGATCCTTCAAGGATGGGCATCGGCCCCGTGCCCGCCGTCGAGCGGCTATTCGCCCGCACTGGCCTGAGCTGGGCGGATATCGACCTTGTGGAGCTGAACGAGGCGTTTGCGCCCCAGGTTCTGGCAGTCCTGAAGGGTTGGGGGTGGGACGATGAGGACGATCGTCACGCCATCCTCAACGTCAACGGCTCAGGCATCTCCCTCGGGCATCCCATCGGCGCCACGGGCGGCAGGATCCTCGCCAATCTTCTGCGTGAGCTTGATCGCCGGGGCGGACGCTACGGTCTGGAGACCATGTGCATCGGCGGCGGGCAAGGCATAGCCGCCGTGTTCGAGCGGGCGTGACCGAGGCGGCCTTTGAGGCGCTCCTCAGCGCCTTGAGCCCCGGCGCCTCTGTCTTCGTCCAAGGCGCCGTCGGCGAGCCGCAGGCCTTCATCGACGCCCTTGTCGCCCATCCCGAGCGCGCTCGGGACGTACGTTTCACAGCGCCCCTGATCCCCGGGATCAACCGGTTCGACTACGCCGGCGTCCATCCGCAGGCGCACCTGACCGCCTTCATGTCGGCGCCCTCCCTCGCTAGGACGGCGGCGGAGGGGCGCACGCGGGTGCTTCCCCTCTCCTATGCGCAGACGGCGCGGCGCCTCAGGGAGGCGCGGTTTGACGTCGCGGTCGTCCAGCTTACGCCGCCGGACGCCTCAGGCCTCTGCTCCTTCGGCGTGAGCGGAGATTTCGCCCCCCTCGTCTGGCGACGGGCCCGGCGCCGGGTGGCGATTATCAACTCCCAGATGGTCCGGCCGCCTCGGAGCGAGACGGCGCCGCTTTCCGCATTCCACGTGACGGTGGAGGTCGACGCTCCCCTGCGGACCCTAAGCGGCGGAACGGGAGACCGGGATCCTGTTCTGCAGAGCGTCGCCCGCCGTGCGGCGAGCCTTGTGCCCGACGCCGCCGCCGTTCAGACCGGCATCGGCGGCGCGCCGGCGGCGGTCCTGGGCCACCTCAGCGACCGTCGCGGACTTCGGATCCGATCCGGAATGATCATCGAGGCGCACCGCGCGCTGTTCCAGGCCGGCGCCCTCGACCCCGAACCAGTCCACACGGCGGGCATCGCCTATGGCGATCAGAGCTTCTACGAGTGGACGGCCCAAAGCGACGTGTTCGCCTTCGAACGGGTGAGCCTCACCCACAGCGTTCCGCGCCTGTCAAGGACGCCCGGGTTCATCGCCGTCAACTCCGCGCTTGAGATCGACCTCTTCGGGCAAGCGAACCTTGAGTGGCGCGGTGACCAGGCGGTGTCGGGGGTGGGCGGCGCGCCCGATTTCGCCCGATCCGCCGCCCTGTCCCGGGGCGGGATCAGCATCATCGCCCTGCCCGCGTCAGCGGGCGAGATCTCAAGGATCGTCCCCCAGCTTTCAGGCCCGACCGTCTCCCTCGCCCGCCACGAGGTGGACGTGGTGGTGACCGAGCATGGCATCGCCTGGCTTAGGGACAAGGGCATGGATGAGAGGGCCGAAGCCCTGACCGCAATCGCCGACCCACGCTTCCGCTCAGGGCTCAAAGACGCATGGCGCGACCGCGGAGGGAAAAGCGCTTAGTGCGCTTGGACCCGCGCAGCCTCGTCAACGCCGGCGGCGCGCGCCGTCAGAAGGTCGATCCAGTTGCTGTAGAGCCGTTCAGACCAAACTGACCATGGGGCCTGAGGCGGCTTGCGCGCCATGATGGCGGCGCTCTCGCTGAGGGCGGTCTCCGACGGTCTGACGACCGCCCGGGCGCGGATCTCTCTTAAGGCGGCCGAGGTCGCCCCATGAAAATAGCCCGTCGGCACCTGCGGCGGCGAGGGCTGATCGCCGCGGACGAACCGGCGAAGGTCGCGTTGATACTCAAGAAGAAGCGTCGCCGCGTCGTATTCGGGATGGCCTTGAAGAAAGACGAAGAGGCTCTTGTCGTCGCGGATGAAGGCGTCCACGCCAATCCGGCCGGAGCGTGTGAGGATCTCATAGCCGTGGGCCCGAAGCGCCCTGGGACTAAGGCCATTGAGGCGCGAATGGGGCACGAGGCGCTCTGCGCCGCCGCCGGCGATCAGGGGATGATCCGTCTCGGCGCGCACAGGGAAGACGCCGCTGACCTTGCGGGCGAGCCTTCGCCGATCAATGCCGTGGAGATGGAGCACCGCCGCATGGGCCGCGAGGCAGGAGAAGATGGTCGATGTCGTATTAAGGCGCGCCCAGTCCACCAGACTTCCGAGCGCAGCCCAGTAGGGCTCATCGGTAAGGCGCGGGGCCCGAGGCTCCGCCCCGGTGACGATCAGGCCGTCGAGGGGCTCCTGGTCCTTCGGGCTGAACCTGCCATATCGCCCCTGCATCCGCATGACGACAGCCCGGGTCCTTGGCACGCCCTCCAGGCAGAGGAGCTTGATCTCCACGGGCCGGCCTGCGCACGCGACGTCGATGAGCCGGCGGAACTGAGCCTCTGTGGCGAAGACAGCCGCGTCGGGCATGTTGTTCACAAGACCAATTGCGAGGGGCCGGGCGCCCGGACGTTGGGTGCGCCGTTTGCCTCGGGGCCCCGCGTCAAGGGCGGCGAGGGGGGCGTTGGCCGGCATTAGGCCGCCGCCCGGGCCGACGCCGCCGCAAGGGCCTGATCGAGGTCCGCAAGGATGTCGTCGATGTGTTCGATGCCGATGCTGAGCCGGATCGTTTCGGGACGGACGCCGGCGATAAGCTGCTCGTCGGGCGCCATCTGCCGATGGGTGGTGGAGGCGGGGTGGCACGCCAGGGACTTGGCGTCGCCGATGTTGACGAGGCGTTTAATCAGGCCAAGGGCGTCGTAGAAGTCCTTACCCGCCTGAAGTCCGCCCTTGACGCCGAAGGTCAGGAGCGAGGCGGCGCGCCCGGCGAGGTACTTCACCGCCATGGGGTAATAGGGGCTGTCCTCAAACCCTGCATAGGAGACCCAGGCGACCCTCGGGTCCTTGCGCAGATATTCGGCGACTTTCCGGCCGTTCTCCACATGACGCTCCACCCGGAGCGCCACGGTCTCTATGCCCTGAAGCAGTAGGAATGCGCTCATGGGGGCCAGCACCGCACCTGTGGTGCGCTGGTAGACGCTCCTACACCGGGCGATGAAGGCCTTCGCTCCGAACCGCTCACGGTAGACCAGGCCATGATAGGAGGGATCTGGGGTATTGAAGGCCGCAAAACGGTTTGGGTAGGCCTCCCAAGGAAACCGTCCGGCGTCCACGATGGCGCCCCCGAGGGTGGTGCCGTGGCCGCCCATGAACTTGGTCAGGGAATGCACGACCACATCCGCGCCATAGTCGATGGGCCGAAGCAACATCGGCGTCGCCACGGTGTTGTCCACGATGAGCGGCACTCCGTGGGCGTGGGCGACGCGGGCGATGGCTTCGATGTCAGTGATGTTCCCGGCCGGATTGCCGATGCTCTCGCAGAATACGGCCTTGGTGTCGGCGTTGATCATGCGCTCCACCGCGGCGGCGGTGTCGTCCGCGGCGAACCGTGGCGTGATGCCCTGACGCGGCAGCGTGTAGGCGAGAAGGGTGTGGGTTGTGCCGTAGAGCTGGGGCGTTGAGACGATGTTCCCGCCGCTGTCGGCGACATTGACGAAAGCGTAGTGCAAGGCGGCCTGGCCAGTGGCCACCGCCAGAGCGCCCACGCCCCCCTCCATGGCCGCGACCCGCTCCTCAAGCACGGCCGTGGTTGGATTGGAAATGCGGCTATATCGGTAGCCCTCGACCTCAAGATCGAACAGGGCCGCGCCGTGATCGGCGCTGTCGAACGCGTAGGCGGCGGTCTGATAGATGGGGACCGCCACCGCATGGGTCGCGGGATCCTCGGCAAATCCGCCGTGCACCGCGAGGGTCTCCAACTGCATGCGCTTCTCCTCTTCGCCTGCGCCCATCAAGACGCGTGCCACGATTGGAGTCCTCACCGGTGCTGAAATCACCGTCCTGACGCCCTCAAGGATGGGGCCGCGCCCCCCAGGGCGCAACGCTAAGGCGTCCGCGCCAGGCGCCCTCTTGCAGGGCGCGCCCGCCGCGCCTAACCGGTTCGCACCTCGCCCCGTCGTCGCTGAAAGGACCATCGCCGATGACCACAGACGTGCCTTTGATGAAGCCCGCCTCAGCAACCTGGACCTATTTTCAAGGGGAATGGCGCGAAGGCAACGCGGCCATCATGGGGCCGAGAACCCACGCCGCTTGGCTGGGGTCGGTTGTGTTCGACGGCGCGCGCCGGTTTGAAGGCGCGACGCCGGACCTTGAGCACCACTGCGCCCGCATCAACCGCTCGGCGGAGACTTTTCTCCTCAAACCCGTCGTCCCCGTGGAACGCTGGATTGAACTTGCCCACGAGGGGATCAAGCGCTTCGATGAGGCGGCGGCCCTCTACATCCGGCCCATGTACTGGGCGGAGACGGGGCTGGCGGGCGGAGGCGTCATGTTTGACGCCGACACGACCCAATGGTGCCTGTGCCTTTATGAGGCGGCCATGCCCGACGCCAAAGGCGCCTCCATCACCCTTTCGCCCTATCGCAAGCCCGTCCCCGACATGGCGCCGGTGGAGGCCAAGGCGAGCTGCCTCTATCCCAATAACGCCCGCGCGCTCATTGAAGCCTCAAGGCGCGGCTACGCCAACTGCCTGATGCTGGACGCCGTCGGCAATGTAGCCGAGCTGGCCAACGCCAACGTCTTTCTCGCCAAGGACGGGGTGGTGCGCACGCCGGCCCCCAACGGGGTTTTCCTGAACGGCGTCACCCGACGCCGGGTCATCGGGCTCCTGCGCCAGGACGGCGTTGTGGTGGAGGAGACCGCCCTGAAGCCGAAGGACTTCCTCGAGGCGGACGAAATCTTCTCCTGCGGCAACTTCCAGAAGGTCGCCCCCGTGGTTCGCATCGAGGACCGCGCCCTCGAACAGGGCCCCCTCTATCGTCGGGCGCGAGCGCTTTACTGGGCGTTCGCCAAGTCCGGTCAGGCCTTACCGCTCTGACCCCGGGTCAGCGCCGCCGCGCGTATGCCCGTAAGGGTCGCCCCCGGCATTATGGCGTCGGGGTCTATCTTCACATGCAGGATGGACGGCCGACCTGAGGCTTGCGCGGCGCGGAAAGCCCCGGGGAAGTCCTCAGTGCGCTCGACCCTCGCCCCGAAACCGCCGAAGGCCTGGGCGAGGGCGGCGAAATCGGGATTGACGAGGTCCGTGGCTGAAATCCGTCCCGGAAAATCTCGCTCCTGGTGCATGCGGATGGTGCCGTAGATTCCGTTGTCGGCGATGACGACGATCACCGGCAGGTGGTATTGCACCGCCGTGGCGAACTCCTGCCCGGTCATGAGAAAGTCCCCGTCGCCGGCCAAGGCTACGACGAGGCGCTGCGGATGAAGACGTTGGACAGCGACGGCGGCGGGGACCCCATAGCCCATGGATCCCGAGGTGGGCGCGATGTGGCCGTCCAGGGCGGGATTTCGGAAATAGCGGTTGATCCAGGCCGCGTAGTTGCCCGCGCCGTTGCACAGGATCGCTGTCCTGGGCAGGTTTTGGCGTAACCAGACCACCACCTCCCCCAGGTTGACCGTCCCTGGCTGCGGGGTCGGCGTTTCGGACCAGTCGAGATAATCGGCGCGCGCCTGTTGACGCTCATGGGCCCAGGGCGGCGGCGCGGGCGCCGCCAGCTGATCGAGCGCGGCGGCCGCGCCTTTGGGCGTCGCCTGGATGGCGAGGAGGGGCTGATAGACCCGTCCGAGCTCATGGGCGTCCGGGTAGATATGGACCATGGGCATCTGGGGCGTTGGTATGTCCAAGAGGGTGTAGCCCTGGGACGGGACGTCCCCCAGGCGACCGCCTAGGGCGATGACGAGATCCGAGGCGCGGATCCTGTCCAGCAGTTTCGGATTGGGCGAAAGGCCAAGCTCGCCCGCATAGCAAGGGTGGCGGGGGTCAAAAAGGCCGGTGCGGCGATGGCTGGTGGCGACGGGCAGATCGAAGCGCTCCGCAAAGCGTTGCGCGGCGGCTCTTGACGCCTCGTCCCAGCGGCTTCCGCCCAGAATCAGAACGGGGCGCTCCGCCTTCGCCAGGAGCGACCGAAGGGCGGCCCGATCCCCCTCGCTCACCGGACCTTCCGGAGCTTCGACCCTTCGAGCGTCGCGGCACGCTGAGGGCAGAGAGAGGACGTCCTGAGGCAGGGCCACCACCACAGGGCCGGGCCGACCGGACAGGGCTGTGTGAAACGCCCGCGCCACAATCTCCGATACGCGGTCCGGGTCGTCGATCTCGGTGGCCCATTTTGCGACACCGGAGAAGACGCGCCGGTAGTCCAGCTCCTGCCAGGCGTCGCGTTCCCGGAAGCGGCGCTTCACCTGGCCGACGAAAAGGATCATCGGCGTTGAGTCCTGATAGGCCACATGCAAGCCCGCCGCTGCATTGGTCGCCCCTGGCCCGCGGGTGACAAAACAGACCCCTGGCCGACCCGTGGCCTTGCCAATGGCCTCCGCCATCATGGCCATACCCCCTTCCTGGCGGCAGACCAGAAGGTCGACGGCGCTGTCGCGCAAAGCGTCCAGAACCGGCAGATAGCTCTCGCCCGGCACGCAAAAGGCGTGCCGCACGCCCTGAATGACCAGCTGGTCGACCAGCGCCTGGGCGGCGGTGCGTTGAGGAGCGGCGTCGCCCATGGATCTCGTCCTTCATCGAAAGGGTCGTCGCGCTCCTATAGGGCAAAGGTTGCGA
>Ga0209208_10001530_pt1 | contig 32675 bp, 21 predicted proteins | sample S1TSphfallax_3_FD_187694 | JGI IMG/M metagenome (GOLD analysis project Ga0209208, IMG submission 187694) | Host-associated microbial communities from peat moss isolated from Minnesota, USA - S1T2_Fd - Sphagnum fallax MG (SPAdes) (version 2) | ecosystem: Host-associated > Plants > Peat moss >...
ATTGATATTGCAATTAGTCTTTGCAACTAGATGTCACATCATTGTCCCTTCCAAGTAGGTGGGTGAAATGACATAGGTTTAGTAATTCATAAGCCATTAGTCACATATGTCCAATGTAACCAATATTTAATCACAAATGGAAGTCACAAAACCCAAAATGTGTTGTAGTGCCACCTACAAACAACACATAATACACACCAGCTCTTTGAACTTTGTTTTTATAAACATAAAACCAAAAACATACAAAAGATCTTTGCTAAAACCTTTGATTTTTGCAAATGAAAAACATCCAATGAAAGTCACATTACATTCTCTTTCTTTATCACTACAAACACCTTTCAATCCAGTCTACCACATGATACACACAACAATTATAAACAAAACACTCCAAATTAATAGAACACATCACACCAAAGTGAAACTCAAACCACTTGGTCACATTGCATAACAAAATGTCATTCTCCCCATCATGGACATTATGCAAATTGTCACCTCCAAAATCCCAAACCTAATCTCATTTTGAACCACATTCCAAAGCAAACCCCAAACCAACTTTGTTAATGTAAATCCATTGACAAAATTAACATGTTTTCATAAAGTAGATAAAGTCACCAAACTAACATGTTTCACTAATGTTAAATTGGTTAATTTAAAGTAAAACAATTCAAATGTGAATGTTCATGTCCCCTTGTAGGGGCAAGGGCCAATAAATCATTTCCTCAATAGATAGTTTATTTAAAGATTTCACATTCCCATCGTAGTCCAAGTCCACATTATCTACAATCCCGTTAAGTTAACTACCAAACCTTACAATGAATTAAATAAATATTGATCTTTTTAATATTAACAAAATTCATATTTTGCAATTTGAAAAGGAATAATTATATGTTTATCCATGACTTTATAAAATCAATTCATCAGACAATCATAAATGCATATTATCATAAAAATTCAATATATTTTATGTCAAATATATTAAATTGGTGGGCCTTAATATCATTGAGCCAAGGGGTACAAACACAAACAAAATAATCATCTTTAGCTATGATATATTTATTTCACATGTGATAAGTATGATATATCAAATTAATGTTGAAAATGTGTGTTGTATTTGTATCATGTTTAACATATCAATCTAGTAATTGGATAAATTTCAAAGTATTAATTAATTAAAATACTTTTCAGCACAATATAAAACTATAAATATTTTAATTCAAAATAGTGAAATAGTATAATTTTTTTCTAATTGTTGTCTTAAGATTTTTGACCAATCTTGTATTATCACATAAATTAATCAAAACTATTCAAAATGTTTATTATAATGTCTTTGGACCCCAAGTACATCAAACCTCATGTAAGGTCACCTATCTTAATAGTATTTCAATCAAAATTGACTTCACTTTAGAGTCCTTATGGAAGAACAATTTCTAGACAATTCAATTAACTTCTACATATAAAAATTATTCTAAATTCAATAACTTTTGTTTTGTTGGTCTAAAATTTATGAAATAACAAACATGCACATCTTTTCATTGAGGTTTTTTTCATAATACCAAAAGAAAAATAGGGGACCATGGTGTGGTCACATCCAAAAAAATGCCTATATTAATATATCGATGTGTTGATTAAAGATTATGGGATCCTTGGATGCATGTGTGATTTTGATTTTTATTGTTGTGTTTTTTTTGGGCTCCTTTTTAAAACATCATTAAAGTGATTGTCATTTGACAAGGTCAAAATTTTAAATTAATCATGATTACATTTTGGTTGCATCTACATTCCAAAAAATAAATTCAGATATTTATTAGTTTCCACCATTTATAGAGTAAAACCCCATATAAAAAAAATTCTAATATGTTACTTGATGTTGGTAGACCTTGAACTTAGAATCCCCATGTAAGTTTTAATTATTAAAGTTTTTTCATGTACAATTGAAATACAACTCAATTTTTTTCCTTTCCATTTTCTTTTTTTCTTGTCATGACAAAATTTGATAGGTTTGTGTCAAATAGTTGAACAAACCAATTGTATATATTCTAAAGTTAGACCCATTGATATTTGTAACAAAAACACCTAAGATTCATTTGTTTCACATTTGGCCAAATTAACTTTTAACATGATTTTAATGAAAATATATATTATAAAAGTTCAAATGATTGGAATTATGATGAAAATAATGGTTTTGGGTTGTTTTTCAATTTAGTTTGATGTTTACAACTATTCATTACCAAATCAAACATTAAACATTTAAATAAAGGATCCAATTACTAACCACCATGATTTTATTAAATTTCAAATTTACAAAATAATTTATCTCACTTAATGTTAAGATGTTAATCATCATTAAAATGACAAAATCTCATTTTCAAATGAATTAATTCCTTACACAAAAATAAACATGTAGAAAACTTAACAATTCAAGACTAATCCTTTCATTTTAAATATAACCAATGTATGTAAGAAATCCATCTACCAAAAGTTTTAACAATTTTCCATATCAAGAATAAAACCAAATTTGATCTACTATAACATCAAAGTGTAAGAAGATTACACATGCAATTCATCTAAATGGAAACTCATTGTTGCCAAAAACTAGCATGGTTCACAAAAACAAATGGAAGGCCATGTTTGGGTGTTTCAAGCAATTGTTTGACTACATGAATGGGATTAACTATCCCAAAATCATTACTGCAAATCATGGTTTTTTACAAGGTTCAAGTTGATTAATTTGTTATTTTTTATTAATGGACATGTATAGTTTCACTAAAGGCTAGGGGTTTGAATGGCAAATCTATTTTTTGACTTATCAATTTGACTATAATGGTTTATTCGACTACATACATATAGTTAAGTTGTACAACTTGGCCAATGTTCTTTAATCGAATTGAATATTTAATCAAGATGGTCAATGATATTTAATCAAAATGACTAATGATATTTAATCAAGTTGAATATTTAGTTGAGATGGCCAATGATCTTTAGTCAAAATGATCAATGGTCTTTAGTCAATTGGAACATTTAATCAAGATGACCAATGATCTTTAATAAAATGTGACATGGTTTATTACATTATGTATCTACCTTCTAGCTATTCACCCACCTATTTATTTATTTATCTATTTACCTACTTATTACCCACACACCCACCTACTTACTATTTACCTACCTACCTACCTATATTTTTTTCACCTCCATACAACCTACCTACTTACCTACCCACCCACCTACATATTATTTATTTACCTATCCACCCACTTACCTACCTAAGTTTAGCCATTGGGTGTAGGCATTATGTTTAACCACTATGTTTAAAACCACTAATTTTAATTACTAAGTTTAATCATTTTAATCAAATTCTAACCATTATATTTAACTTAAATTTAGCCAAGTTTTTTTTTTTCAATTAATGAATTATTGTCACTAGGTTTAACCACTAGATTTGGCATTAGGTTTAACCTAAATTGAACAATTAAATTTAGCCACCAGGCATATCAACTAGGTATAGCCTAGGTTTAACCACTATGTTTAACCATTAAATTCACCCACTATGTTTAACTTAGGTTTAGCCATTATGTTTAGCCAAGTTTTAATCATTATGTTTAGCCAAGGTTTAAATCATTATATTTAGTCATTAAATTTAATCATTATGTTTAACTTGAATTTGGCCATTGTGTTTAATCAATGTTTAAATCATTATATTTAGCCAGTAAATGTAACCATTATGTTGAATTAAGGTTTAACCATTATGTTCAATTATCATGTTTAACTATTAAAATTACCATTAGGTGTAGCCAAAATTTAAACACAAAATTTAACCATTAGGTTTGTGAATTAGGTTTAACCACTAGATTTAACCACTAGGTTTAACCATTACATTAAGTTACTAAATTTAACCATTAACTTGATAATTTAGGCATTATGTTTAATTTAATTTTAGTCATTAATTCCCACCTAGGTTTAGCCATTATGTTTAGTGATGCGAAATAAACATGTGAAAAAAAAACTTAACCTTTGATGGTGTAGTCTATTTGGTAAGGACTTGGTTTATCATTGTGAAGGTCTCGTGTTCAATTCTTTATACTTACAACCTATGCACCCATATTTAAAGGGTTAGGGTAGGTAGCTTGGTGAAGTTAGGTTAGGTAGGTTAGGCTAGTGTTATTAATTTTTAAAATAATAATCAAATATTTTAATACGTGTATAAATTTGATCCAATCAAACAACCCATTGTCTACTAGTTAAATAGTCAATCACTTTGTTAGTCATTTTGCCAATCAAAATGACAAGGTCCAAATTGACTACCCATTCACGCTTGTAGGTCCAAATCAACTTATCTAGATTAATTGGTTGATTTTTTTTACGCTAATGATTTTGGGTATTTTTTTATTAGAAAACCCAACTAGAAAAACCATGAATTGTAGTAGTGAATTCACATCATGAATTTTAGAAATTATAAATGTTCACACCACCACTTGGTTTGTGGGAAATTCCGATTCTTCTTGGCATTAAGATTGTGAAGTTGGACGATTTGATTCCAATGAAGGACTCATACTAAAGGCACTTCCCTTGGTTGCAATAATAGCTCTTGGTAATAAAGGTGTTGAAAATGTTATTTACAATCCATAACACAATGGTGGAATTAATTTAATGAAGAAACAAGACGTTAATTGCATTGATTGACAAAATTCACACAATTAACCTTGGAATGGAATAGTAGTGGTATTTAACACAAGAAAAATTTCAAAACCAACAACTATAATATAATAAATTAAAAGATATAAACGTCAATAACATGCAAAAATGAATGGGGGACTCACCAATGTAGTGGAGATGATGTTGTGAAAGATGACCTATCAAAACATCCTCCAACTAGTCTACACACCAATGCACATGAAAAACTAAATGCATTTAAATGAATTACAAGTAATTTTTTTGAAGAGCAATTGAAACTTTGATCAAGATCATAAGTATTTCATGAGTTAAACAACAATGTACCTCTTTCAAACCCTATCATCATAAACTTTTTAAACCACACTTTGGCAATAATAGTCATAAGAAATTTGTTTTTCGTAGGTTTGTATCACTTACACACATAGATCGTGCACATAAAACACATATGAAGCATGTATAAGTATGATTAAGGATTTTCATCCATAGTAAATATACATGTTTCATATGTGTTTTAAATGCACAATATATGTGTTTAGATAGTACAAACCTATGAAAAAAAAAAGATCGCACAACTACTATAGCCAAATTGTGGCCCGTGAATTTTGTGATGGTGCTTTTTTGTTAGCTAAAATACATTTCTAGATTTGTGTGTGTTGTGTGTTATGATGTAGATGTTTTTTTGTCTTTCAATAATTGAAGACCTTTCTTGAAGTGCACAATTTTACATTACCGTCCTCCTTTAATGAGTCCTTATAACTCGGGACATCATACATTCATTTATAATTGCCTTTAATTTTAAAGTTTACAAAATGTTGTCCACATTTATTCATTACGTCCAATCAACATATTATGTAGTATACAACAACAAGTCACCAAGTTAGGAGCAACATCAACATCCAAGTCAAATTTTCCATGAAGACCACGAAATGTTTTCTTAAAGATTTTGAAAATATTTTCAATTACAAGTTTTTCCCTTTTATGGGTTTTTATTGTATAATCTCTCAAGAATCTTGTGCTCCCCTTTTTGGTGTGATGTCATAATCCAATTAATCAAGGGGTAACCCTTATCCCCAATTCCTTGTTATGAATTAAACAATCCATGGTATTGTGCTTGCATATAGAGACCATATCTTCAAAAGGACTTGCGAATTGTTGCCATTATTGAGTAGTCCCAAAAAAATCAATAAATGTTTTTTTTTTATCAATAACAATTTGACAAACTATGTTGTAAACTCCAATCCTATGATAGTAATAGTTTTCATTGAATGGTCTTATAGGTTTAGACATGGAAAAATGTGTGCCATTTATAACACCTCGAACATTTGGAAAGTTATAAAAGCTTTTGAACCAAGACATAATTATTGTCATGCTAGCACTTGAAGGCTAAAAGATTCTTTTTTGAAAAATGATATTACTACTGATTATGACCTCTTGAACAATCACATATATTATAGTAGATACTCTCACTACACATTAATTATCTAACACTTCAGTATTTGAAAATAACACATGCACTATGAACCTAAAGTGGAATTTCAAGCCTATACTTTGTATTTTTCTTTTAAATTATAGGTCCCATTTGGTTAGCTTAATATCAAAGAATGTGCCTTTAGTCTTCCATAAATCGTGGAGCCAACAATCATGATCACTATACTTATTTAAAAGGAAAATGGAAAACTAGGTGGTGTTACTTGGTTTCATCCAATGCCTTAGTTTAACATTGAGTTGCAAAAACATTTAAATGCATAAAGAGATTGTAAAATACCTAAATTGAATAACTTTACATCAACATTTGAACACATAAATTAATCATCTAGTAGATTGAACATTGCTTTGAATATATTGATTAGCAAAACAACCAAGCTCATCACACAAACAAAATGCTTATTGACATCCATATTGCAAATTTGGTGATTGTTGTAATGAAACAAAAGTGAACAATGAGATAGGGATGAAGATTGTGGTTGATACTTGTTGTGCTTGAATTGCATACAAAAGAAAATGATGAATCACACAACCAATTCCGAATGAAAAAAAAACGAACAGTTTGAAACATAATAAAAGAATGTTTATAATCACAATGAGAAAAATTGCACCTTTAAAAAAAAATGTTAATTAGTTTATGAAGCCCAAAGTGAATGAACACCCATGAGTGCACCTAGCTTAATAATTTACCTATTTACATACCAACCATTTACGTACATTAACCACCTACTTACTTGTGACATTCACTTATTTACATAAGGTGTTTACTTAAGTAGGGCCACAATGAATGAATACCCACTAACACACCATCCACCAATTGCTTGTTATGATTCAATTGTAGATGAAATTGAATTGAAATAATATATAGTTTCACCTAGGTAATCCATTATTTAAAAAAATGTGTTATACATAGTTACAAAGGTAGGGAAAACAAATGATTATTAAGGAGGTTATCTTTTCAAAGTGCGTTTTCATAAAATGCACGGGGGTTTAGCATGGAAGCATTCAATGTTGTAACGAATGAAAAATACAAGGTTAAATATAGCATATGTTGAAGAGAATGTATGTACAAAACATGTATATTCTTATGTATGTATTGCAATTAATGATGGATGTGAATTCAAATATATACATGGACATAGATGAATATCAACAAATGTGGATGAATGTCAACAAATTAAATTCATCCACAATTATCAAACACCATTCATTTGTTCCATTATTACATTCACCTACATGTTATTATTTCATCCACATTATGATTAATAATACCAAACCCTATACTCATTCATTTATGTGATTGAAATTAATCCAGATCGGAGAGATCATAATTTATATCATTAAACATGTTTCATTGCATGTTTTAATATAAAACAAATCATATTTTTTTGGGGTTTAAATTGGTTTGAACTACTTTCAAAATGATTAAAAGTTTGGTTTCATTTGGTATTTTAATGACCAAGTTTTATTGTTTAATATTTTCATACATCTTTATTGGGTTCTACCGTGTAGCAAAATGTACAATATCCTTAAGTTTGTATAATTTTAGGTCCAAAATATAAAAATAATTGGTTTTTAAAGAAATTATTTCGAACGTACATTACATTTTAATTTTTTTTATTAAAGACACTTTCGAAATAGTGGATTGTCCTCTGCTCCATACATCCAAAAACAATTAAAGAGGAAGAAGGGGGAATTAATGGAGAAATTAACTTCAGCCCTATCCCCTTTGCTTATTAATATGTCGTGGTATGGGGACATATGAAATGTCAATTTTTAAAAAAAAGGCTATTTTGCCCACTATCCTAGAAGCAAAAGATAAATGGATAGTTGATGGCAATAATCTTTAGAAAAACAAACTATTGTTAGCAACAATTTGATTACCTTAAAATGTCACAACAGACCATGTTGGTTTGTTGGCCACCCTATTCACATTTTTCAAACCACACTCTTGTATTTTTTTTCAAGCTTGGGTATATCTAACAACTCCAATTTTCAATTAGAAAAAAATCTACGCATGTTATAGAACAATGAGAATATGAGAAAGGTTCGGTCATAAAATTATTTTTGCACAAATATTGTCTTTGTTTCATTGTGTGTGAATGCACTTTCTTTGCATTTTTGACCATTTGTTTTTTCCTCATCTGAAGCCTTTTTGTGTAGTTTTTTTCATCCACTTCATATGGATGTCTTTTTATCTACCAAGGGAAAAAATTCATGTTTGAAGAATGGTAGTAAGATGAAAATCTCCAAAAATTTGGAATTGTCAAGACTACCCAATACCAAAAAATTCATTTTCAATGGTAGGGATTTCCCATGTTTCAACCAAATCTCATTTGTTTTTACTCTCGAAAGATATGGCATGAAGTTATCTATAATTCTACCTAGTTGGATTTTCCAAATTTGAATATTTTGTATGACTTAAAAAAAGGTTGTATGGGTTGGTGAGACTATTTTGGTTAAATCACACTTATGGGTTAAGATAAAGAAAAAATGGGGATAAAACAACCTACTCATGTTTTCAATAAAATGGCCCCTACCCTTTATGGGAATGATATGACATTGAAACATGTGAAATGTGGGAAAGGAGAAAAGGTTTGTGTATTGTTGACAAATTCTTGGGTTGAAGTTTTTGTTTATGAGAAGGTTTCCAAAATAAACTCAATGTGGAAAGATGTGAAATTAAAGTCATGTATCAAGCACATTGTTTATTGTTGACAATTGTTAAAAGATTATACACACATTAGTGGGTGGATCACGATGGGTTAAAAACAATGATGTCAGTATATTATAATGTTGTTTAAATTGACATTGTTATTTATCTATGAATTTTGCATGATATGCATTCATATTATTTACATCCTTTTAGTTGGATGCAATTCATCAATGATAGAAGGATGAATTCATCCATGCATAGATGAATGATGTCCAAATGCATGGATGAATGTCATTCATCCATTTTTGAATTACATTTGTCTATACAATGCATTTGTATTGTAATAGGCATGGTGTATAATGTTTGATGTGGTATTAATGAATGTATCCAAATAATAATAATCTTTTATGCATGCTACTAATTTATTTTGACCTATTGTTACGGGTCAATGGATGAATCAATATTTTGTTAACTTTCTCTTCGATCCATCTATAATTGTCATTTGCAACTAATGTCCCTTGTGACTTGTCCAACACAACTAAAGCAAAAATAGTTGCAAATGTCATCTACAAATTAAAATCTAGTTATAAAAACCAATTGAAAATTCCTCATATTCTTCTAGTGGGTGCATTCTATGAAAATGAACTCTTATTAACAATCCCCATTACTAGGTAATTAGATGGTTTATACTAATGTTGGGTGGTTATTAGAAAGAGATATATTTTGTTGGTACAATTATGATATATTATAAGTAAAAATTTATAATAGAATTTCTTAAATCAAATAGAGGTTTAGATGTTACTTCTGCAATTATGAGGTTGGTGTTAAAGATTCATACCCATGGTTTCAAAGAATCAAAGACCTAATTTTGGTACACAACCATAAAATTTTGAGTTTGTTGTTGATTTTTTCCCAAAATCCATCTATTTTAATTTTTTTTTGAAATAACCAAGATTGGCAATTATTTGATTTTGATTTTGATTTTTTTTTCCAAATAACTAAAACTCATGGTTTGGTTCTTTAATTTTGAAATATTAAAAAAACTCAAATTGATGAAGATTCTTCATAAATTCAAATAGTCGCACAATGTTGGTTTATACATAGGGTAAAAGCCTTTTTTATTACCTACCTACTAACAACTTATTTATTAAATGTTTTTTACTATCTACTTTGTAAAAACCACCAAATTAATAGGTTGTAATATATAGGAGGTAAGTTGTAAAAATAATTATAATGGATTGTTCACACTTGTAAGTAGGTTAACAAAAAAAATTTAGTTATCATCATAGTTTAAGGTTTGTACCAATAGTTGTCAAAAGGTGTAAAGGTTTGTAGGCTAGAATTGATAACTACCTATTGTTGTTCACACATCTACTTGGTTCATTGGTTCTAAGTGTTGTTGCTTCTATTATTACCCAACAAAGGTTCTACATTTGTTACTGTTCAACCTTTTTTTTCACAATGTTGAGTCCATTAATTTTTTTGTTGTTCATCCAAGTTCTTTTACAAGTTCAAGAATGTTTGATCATGTGTTATGAACTAAACCTAATGTAGCTTTCCTTTTTCCCAATGAACTTCCAGAAGATAAAACTATATTCCAAACCATGTTAAATTGCTTGATGCTACATCGATACAAATTGACTTCCACCTTTGATTTGTTGTTTGATAAGGATTTTAGTGAAAGCAAGGTCTACAACATGGGAGGATGGCTTGTGCATGAGCATAAAGCCGGAACTTAAAGCTTAGTGTGATTTTAATCCAGCTACATGGATGAATATGTCCATAGATGAATCATTTCATATGAATGAATGCCATTTTGCATGGATGATTCTAACTTATGTTTTGGATTAAATAAATAAATCATTGGATGAAAGTCATCCATAATTGGAAGATAAATAAAATTGAAATTATTTATATTCATCCTCATTTGTTGTCCAAATATTAATATCTCAAACTTGAATGTCATTTAATAATGATGGATAATGGAATTGTGATAGTAGGGGAAAATATGATGATGGGACCAAAATGATTTAAAAAACTTTGTTCATGAAATCATTTTTATGAACAATGTTAAGCAATTCAAGATACATTGTTGTGGAATGAGTGTCAACCCCCCTGCCCCTCTCCCCACCCAATTAATGTCAACAACAATATCTATATATTTTGGAAAACTAAGGTGTTTTGAAAGGTAATTATTATTAAAAAAATCTCATTGTCATCTATGATAATAGGTTGTTTGAAGAAAGTTAATTAAGGTGCCTAAAATTGAATTTTAGTTTATTTCAAAAACCCATTATCACTAATGACATAACGTAATTTTAAAATATTAAAACATTCAAAACCTATTGTTGTCAATAACATTGGTTTTTTTATAAAAAAATCATGGCGCCCTTAACAAAGAATGAAAAAAAAAACTCCATTGTTGCCAACAACAATTATAAATAGGTTTGAAAGAATTTGTGGCATTTTTAAAAGAAGGGGAAGAAAAAACCCACTATCGTTAACGAAAATGAGTTAGCTTGAAAATAAAAATAAAAATCATTTAATTATATTAAAAAAAATGACCATGGGGTGGATGTTAGCATAATAATGGTAATATAGTTAAGTCTTTTAAAATAATGGCATTTAAAACCATACCCATGAAATACATCTATAATGCAATTTACGTTATATTATTCAACAAATGTTATATCATATATAAATATCATGTATAATTAGATTTTTTTCATGAAATTTTAATCAATTAAAATTATGGGAAAAAAATTGTCCATAATAATTTGTGATAAAATAAAACATTAATCCATAGTTCTGATGGAAGTTATATTTATTGAAAACATGTACTAAATGCAATGATTTTTTTCATCCATACATAAGCTGAATGAAAAAATTCATTCATCCCTAATGAAGATGGTTGCTTACATTCATCTTTATGTTTACATCTAGGTTTATTAGTACAACATTCATTTTGTAGTTAAATTATTCAATTTTATTTGCATGTGTATAGGGAAAAAAACATTTTACCATCCCAAGTCCAATGTTAGGCTTTAAGCTCAAGCTCAAAGTTCATGTGGTAGCTTGCCTTTATAACACAATATTCCCAGTTTTTGATGAGTCAATATAATGATCCAAAATGGATTAAACATTTCAAAGTTAACATTAAACTCTAAAAAAATTAACCATGAAGTTTAAAAGCTTGCATGGAAAAAAAAACACATGTTATAGGTGTGCAGTACTTGTGGGGATTTGCATTGCATGTTCGCTTTACATGTTTGCACATCGAACAAAATTCCTTTAATGTAGCAAATTATTTTGCCATTGGCAAATCCACTATTCATGTGGTGTTTTGAAAATTTGTTTGTGTAGTGAATACTTGATGTTAAGAAATCAAGTGAAGTGGCATGAAGAAAGGAGATGGTAGAGGTGATGGTTGGCTTCAAACGCTTCTACGGTCTTCCATCTGTCCATGGTGTTATAGATGTGACACAAATACACATTTAAAAACCACTATGATAAAATATAAGGTTTTACAACTAAGCTTACAATTGGGTTTTCCAATTGCAACAAACATTTGCAATTCATGGTATTTATATAGCCTGGAATGATATTGGACAAATTATAATAGTTGCAACAAACACCCTATGTCATGTATAATATCATATATTTGGTGCAACTCACGTGTAACTCTATGCAACTTCTTTGCAACTAATTTCCACTTTAGATTCTCACACACATTCCAATGTGGCAAATGAAATGTCAATGTGGCATTTAATCCATTTGTCAACAAATGATGTATGTTAATGTCTTTTGCAATTTATTTACAACTATTTTACAACTAGTTTGACAAATATATTCTTTTATTATTTCATTCATCCATTTGATGAATAAGTTCTATTTATATATTTTATAACTTATCTATAACTATTTTACAATTAGTTTAACAAATATATTCTTTCATTATTTCATTCATCCATTTGAATAATGAATTTTGTTCCTATCCTTTGCAACTAACTTACAACTAAAAATGAAATGGAAATAAAGGATTTAATGATTAATTTGCAACTAAATGTTTAAATTTGGGTTTCAAAGTAATTGTATGGTGGTTGATTTTAGTAGTACGAAATAACTAAATTGCAACTTACAATGCAATTATCCATACTTCACACAATCATTATCATGTTGTTATAATTACAATAGATAATGTTGAATTGCATTGGACATCATTATTTATAAACATGAAATGGATTTGAAACTCTAAATACATTTACATTCCATGTTGAAAAATAGATGACAAAAAAATTAGAAAATATTTTCATCAAAAAATAATTTAACTATGAATCTAAACATAATGCCCAAGCTATATATAACAAACATTTTTCTTTATCTAAACAAAAGGTTAGATCATAAAAATGATGACTCACAACAATTTAATATTGTCATTTAAAACACTATCTTTCATAAATGAATGTTTAAAAAAAAAAATTGTGTTGAAAATGGAGATTAAGTCATGCTCTTAGAAAGATTGAAGGTTTTTGCTCTTGCTTCCAATGCCAAAAAAATTGCTCAATTTGATAAAGGAATCGAGAAGATATGGGGTGTTTGGTGTAAAGGGATTCAATGTTCAATGATGAGTGAATTAAATACAAATTAAGATTTGAAGCTTAAATTTTGTGATTATTACATCTTCGTCTCTTAAATGAATTTATTTTTTCAAAGGCTTTAGTTGGCACACCCATCAAGTTTTTAATCACTCAAAACGGACTAAAAAAGAGGAAGATATGGGGATAGATGGAAGTAGAGAGGTATCAAGAGCTATTTTTTAAGAAGAATTGAAACAAACTATCACTCATCCTCTTCCTATGTTTTCTGAGTTCCTTTATTGCTGACACTCAAAGAATATTTGTGACCCTTCAGTTTGCGCATCCAATGACACAAAAATCGTTCAATTTGGTGAAGGAATGAGAAAAATATTGAAAAAAAAATCGGTAATAAGTATGTGTTCGGTGATGGGTGGTCCTACCCCATAAAATTGGGGGTCACCTGGCGAAAAATTCGCTGATCCTAATCCACCTGGTAACTAGTCTACCGTTGATAACTACCGTTGATGCATACAGGTGGGGGAATTGTTTGAAAGGCCCAGATTGTACCACGTAGGGGATCCTAATTTGGCCGCGTATTCGGTATCCATTGATGTGTGTACGTACTTCACGAGATACGGTCGTAGGACGACGGAACGCCGTGCGGCCCACGCACGAAGCCAGCCGACCAGCGGCGGGGGGGGTTCCTCCTGCGCTCCTTCTCCCTTCGTTTCTGCACCGGCCTCCGTCCGCCTTCGAGCGCCGCGATGTTTGCGCACTGGACGACTCTCTCTACGTATTCGCCTTCCAACGAGCCTTCAAAGTCCCAGTGCTGTGAGCTGTTTTTTTGAAGTGCTTCTTCGCTGCAGAAGAGGTAACTAGGAAAAAAGAAGAGAACGCAACACGATTTGTTTACATCTCTGGTTTCGATTTGCATCTCCGTGTGAGGCAATTGGATGCCTAGTGTGTGGCGAACTCCGCAATCTTTATCGATTGATGCTGAATTGGAAGTCGTGGCTTCGTTGAACAATTGCTTTTTCCTTGTAATACAATCGAGCATTCGGTCGTAATATTCACCAGCCTGTGTGGATTGATCTCCACGATGTTGTCTCTCTGCAAAACTCCAATGTCACTTTCTTCTGCCCAGCTCACAGGAAATTTTCTACGGAGGAGGGCGCCGCTCTCGAAAATCAAAGCAATTGTAGTTCCGAAGCTGAGTAATAAGACCGGGCAACGTGTCCAAGCAGCTCGACTATTGTCTCAATTCTATGGCTCTAAGCTTCATAACAAAAACTTGTCGTTCCCGCATCATAACAGCTATGGAGAAGGGCAGTCTCGGAGAAGGAGTGCGGCGCACCTGATGGCTGTCTCCTATGCTGAAAGCAATCCATCCCGACAAAATAATGATGTCTCTGTGGACAATCTCAAAGTTAGCCAGATAAAGAAGGTATGCATCGACTGATTCTGAATGACGATGCTGCTTGTTGTCCAAATCCACGTTTCCGGAGGAAGAAGCAGAGCTGGTGTGAACTGATTTAAACTTCGTCTGGTTCTTTGTGCGATACATGAAATCCTGCATCTATTGTCTTTGCTTGCAAAGATGTCGTGAAGCATTGAACTCTGCATCGAAGCGGTTGCTTGGACATTGTCTGCTCAGAGAGATTCGGTGTCAAACATAACTGAGTGCTCGATTTTGATTGCATATGTTTCGAAACACATCAGGAGAATCCAGTTTCTAAGGAGGTAGTCTTTCTGTTGATTGTTGTACAGCGATAGCTTTGATCCACATCTGCCTGAGGAGGCTTACCTCGTCTGTTTTGTCTAGTAGGTTCTGGATGCCGGCAACGTCGACTATCGCGACTGCTTTGAAAGACGAGAACTGGTGGATCGCTTAAAGGAGACTCAAGATTTCATTCCTCTCTCAGCTCAAAGGCTTTTGCAGTGGTATTTGCAGGGCTTTGACGACGATGCCATTTCTCCAATCTCAACGGCCGTGGACCTCAACACTACTGTCAGCCCTGTTGAAGGTCAGAAAATCCATGTCCAATTCATTCAAGCTATTATAGCGTTTGAATAGTATTATTGGTCTACTATCAAATCCACATCGTTGCAGAGATCATTTAGAGCAGTATAGGCAAACCACTTCCATTCTTTCTATTTCCCATATTGTGAGTAATTGACTTACATCTTTAGCTTGTCAGTTCTATGTGGAGATGGATTGAGGTGTAAGTTGAGAGATTGTTGCAACAGTTTCCTGTTGATCTTGTGAATGTGTGCACTATTCACAATGAATACCATTCAGTGAGAGGGTTTAAGGTGGATTGAGGTGTAGACTTGGAGATGGTTGCAAGGGTTTCATTTTGATCTTGTGATGTTTGCTTTTCTTGGGTTTTGGTCTTGGTGCAAATGATGAACAGCTTTTGCTGAGAGGATTTGATTTCGATTGATGTTTAGGGTTTAGATATGGTCCCAATGGTTTCATGTCAATGTTCTGATGTGTGCTACTCTCAGGTTGTTGTCTTGGTGCAAATAGTGAAGAGAATTTACTGCAAAGTTTTGAGATGGATTGAGGTATAAGGTTTAGAGATGGTTGTAATGGTTTTGTGTCAATCTTGTGGTGTGCGGGTATTTCAGGTTGTGGTCTTGGTGCAAATAATGCTGAACATTCACTGAGTAGGTTTGAGATGGATGGAGGTGTAGGTTTTAGAGATGGCTGCAATGGTTTTCTGTCCATCTTGTGATGTGTACTATTCTCAGGTTGTGGTCTTGGTGCAAAAAGATGAACAGCATTTGCCAAGAAAGTTTTTCACTCCTTGTGCTCTATTGCATACAGGCTGGTGGTTGGAAGCTGAGCGCAACACAGTCAAGGTTTTTCAGGAGTCAAGTCCCTCTGTTGCTAATATCACAACTTCACGCTTAGCAAATGTTGGCCTGTCAATGAATCCTGTAGAAATACCAAGGGGAACAGGCAGTGCATTTGTGTGGGACAAGGAGGGTCACATAGTAACAAACTACCATGTAGTCATGGATGGAAACAGAGCACGAATAACTCTTTCAGATGCAAGCACATGGGATGGAGAAGTTGTGGGAGTGGCCAAGAATAAGGACTTAGCTGTACTCAAAATTAAGGCTCCTTCAGCAAAGTTGAAACCCATTGCTGTTGGAACTTCTCAGGTTCTCTCCTCTAGGATTGGTTACCAACATGATTCACTCTGCAAGAGAGCTTGTGTTTGAACTGCCATCTGAATAAGTCAGGTTTATCTTTGCACAAACCAGAACTGTTTTGTTCTCATGCTGAAAGTGCTGATGATTTCCCTTCTGAGTGTACTGCAGGCATTGCAAGTAGGTCAACATGTGTTGGCAATAGGCAATCCTTTTGGTTTGGATCGGACGCTGACAAGTGGCATCATATCTGGGGTAGGACGAGACATTCGATCAATAGGAGGTGCTATGATTCGTGGTGTAATACAAACTGATGCATCTATCAACCCTGGTAATTCTGGGGGTCCTCTTCTCGACAGCCAGGGGCGTTTGATAGGTGTCAACACAGCTATCTACTCTCCCTCTGGTGCAAGTGCTGGGGTGGGTTTTGCAATTCCTGTTGATACTGTGCGCAGAGTAGTCAACCAGATCATCAGGCAAGGGAAGGTCGTCAGACCAGGGCTTGGCATTATTTGTGCTAATGACAGTCAAGCCAAACAGCTTGGGGTTACTGGTGTGCTGGTTTTGGGAGTGAGTGAGAATTCAGCTGCTGCCCGGGCAGGACTGATAGGTGAACCTCTTCAGCATCCAGTGTCTTTACTTCCTTTTTGCTGTGGTGAAGTTTAAGATTTTTTAGATGTCTTTGCAGTAAATCAATAGGAATCAGCAAAATTCTGATGTATTTTCTGCGGATGTGTCTCATTTTATGTGAATTTTTGTATGGTTTGTTGCAGCTACTAAACGTGATGACTTTGGGAGACTTGTATTGGGAGACATTGTTGTTGCAGTCAATGGCCAGGTCTGCTCAAATCTATTTCTGTTATGGGAGTTGGTTTAGCAGCAATTCAATTAGGTGTACATAGCACCAATCTAGAGGGTTTGCTTGCATAGAGGGAAGAAGATGAAAAAAATGGGATTGTGTTGTAACCCCCTCGACAAAATAGGAAGACTCTAATTCCCATCACATGCCATGTTTGAACTGAAGTTGATGCTTGGTCACAAACCTCATTACATTTGTTGATGTTGACATGAACTGTAGCAGTTGTTATTTGGCCATATATATATATATATATGTAGAGTTGGGAGAGTTGGCTAATGTTTGTCTTAAATGTGTGCAGACACTAAGCAATGTGGAGGATCTTATGGCAGCTTTTGATGAGCGCCAGATTGGAGAAAGAGTCCGGGTAAGTTCGATGTATCAGTGTTAATTTCATCACCAAGCTACACTGCTATGCAAAGTAGAGGTTTGTGGAGTTCTTTGGTTTTCCAACCAGAGTACTTTCATTTGGAAAGGAGGAAGTCATAAAGTGTTACAGGTGTTTTCCTGTGACAAAAACCAGTCATGTACAGAGGAGAAAGAAAAGGGAAGGCTTGTGCAATGGCTTTTACAAGCATTGCGCTTCATGTATGAATGTTTCACACAAAGCAGCTGTCCTGAGGGTTTGTTCTCTTGTGGGTTGCAGATTACAGTAAAGCGGGGAACCAGCGTTCGAGATGTGTACATTACTTTGGAGGAAATAACTGAGTAGTTGGCTACAAGAAATTTCCAAATGTAGAGTCTACCGATGTACACTCTTACAATCAACTGTGGTTTGCCAACTAATTTGGACACGTAGTCAGATTTGGAATAGTTTTCCCCCTTGCAGTAATCTGAATTGTAAGACATTTTTCCAAGTAAAGCTGTTGATTTGTAACTGGTTTTAACTCATTCAAGCTGCCAGATCTGAAGATTAAGCACAACAATTTGTTGACTTATTGCAACTCACCTCTCTCCCCTGGTTGATTTCCGTAGAAACAGTTTATGATATGAATGCAGAAATTACCCATCATAAGTAAGGAACCAGAACTAGCAATCACACCACAAAGAACTACAGCTCATATAACTAAGATATACAAAAGTGCACACATTGTGTGGAGCGGGACAACAAAACCAGTAAGTGAAGACAAATTTCATATTTCATAGTAAATGAAACACTTTTTGTCTGCTGTTAACGCAGATGCCCAATACCTGTCTTACTATATGTTCCAATCTGTGTTTGATAACTAATCCTTCCTTCCCCTAACCTATCTTTGGACATAGAACGTGTCCAGCTCATATATCCTCACAATTACAATGTCCATATTACTTTTTCTGAAAGTCCATGCTTACTTTGAAAAGATGGAGAAACTCTAAGGTGCCATTGAATCCAACTGGGGCGAAAAAAATTGAGTAAAATGAAGAATCTGCAAAAGCACAGGAACACATGATTGAGAGACTTTCAAACTTTGCTCACCAAACATGGAACCGAATGAGTGAAAAATGGACTATAGGATGAGAGTGCCTGAATGGGATAGAGTATGAGAGTGCAAATGGGACAGAGGCACATACCTGTGCAAGTTATAGGTTCACAAATGGTCAAAGATGCCTTTACAACTGCTGCCTTGAGTTGCCACTTCATCATCCACTTGTTGGGATCTCAAAGGCAGTCTCTTGAATTTGCCCTCTGTAATGGAAACAAGGGTGGATGGGTTTACATGTAAAGCAGAGTCTCATGGTAAGGGCTGCTGGGTCATGGCATTGGCAGCAAGGAACTCGGAGTTGTTGGATGCCTCCTGACTTTTTCTGGGCCTACCCCTACCTTTCTTGGGAAGATCTAGATGCATTCTTGATGTAGTCCCACCATCGTCCTCTGCCAGTTGGCTAGATGCACTTGGATCAGCAATAACTGGTGGACCATTGCTAGGTGATGTGACTGCAGCACCATTTTGAGACTTACGGAGTTGTTTCTTCTTCTCCTTTCCTTTCTTGTTTTTATTGCCTGCTAGCTGTTCAGTACTCTGGTTCTGCTCCTCAGTATGAGAGACACTCTCTGAGTCTGATAGACTTGTGACCTTGTCAGCTGTGGCTACCTCAGCAACTGCTTTATAAGGTGGGCGCCCACGCTTAGACACGTTTCTTCCCTTCAATAACTTCAAGGCCTTTTCCAAGGTCAGTTCTTGGACAAGGATTTCCTACATGTATCAAGGGAAGCCGCAACAGAAAAATGTCAGATTAGTGACATGACTATGGAAAACATACCCACCACTGCAATATGTGTCAACAGAGGTCAGCATTTGTTTCCATCTGACATTCAGTGCAAGCACTCCACACACATGAAACGATACCATGTCCATTATAAGATTAGTCTGCTCTTTCAAATCAGAAGCTTGCCTGTGGCACAGATGCAATGATTGCACGGTGTCGAACATAGAACCCAAATTTTCCAATCCCGATGGTGATTGGTGTGCCTTCTTCAGGATGCTTCCCCTGTGACACAGAACATGTGCATTAAATCCAATGATAACTCAGGAAGCTATGGTCCTCCCTGGAAGTAATAGAAGCATCAAGAGGTTTACTCCATCAACAAAACGTCCAAAATTGTGACAACACATCTCACTTACCAACTCACGGGGATAGCTCAGCAACTCCAGTGCTTTCTCCAGACTTATGTCTTCTGCTTTCACTCCCTGCCACAAGAACCAATTACTTTCTTACCCTTGTGCTTCATTGGACATGCAGGTGTCAAGGCAGAAAGATCACATCACTATGATCTGATGCACAATCAGTGGAATAACAACCAACCTTTGGAAGAGTAGTACGGCGTGGCTTTTGTTTCTTGGAAGCTTCACCAAGTTGCACATAACCTCCATATGGTCCCACCCGTACCACCACCTAGCATCATCTTTTACCATTCAGTGCCTTTGCATAATCTCATCAATTCTCTCCTCTCAACTCCCCACACCAGCACGTCTGCTATTCCTCTCAATTTCTTCACTTCATATTCAGAATTCCAATCTTGCCATCCCTTGCAGGGAACAGGGTTCTTTTCTTCTATGCAGAAATCAGACACACTACAGGTTTTTTTCACACTTCTTCACACCATTGCTTTCATTGCCCACATTTCTCCTGCCTAAAAGAGTTTGAAATGAAGGTCCTCTATGTAACCAATGCTAATTCAAGCAGTAGCTTGGCATCATATTTATCATGCCTACATTGACATCTGTTACATGACTCATTACTTGTCATGTACCTGAAGCTGGGTAGCTGGGTCCACTCCAAGAACCTTTGGTGGCCGTGCAATGAGGGACCACTGTTTTGGAGCCTCACTATCCTCATCATCATCACTGGAGTCATTGTCACCACTAGACATCACATTGGCTTTGAACCTGTCTCAAGACATGGAAAATTGTGAAACCCTAGTGACTGTTACACAAATCCCCACAATAAGGACACAGGTAGTTCAAAGGAGAACTCAAGTGTGACACTGGTGAAGTGGAGATTTCTTACAAACAGGTAGGGTAGCGTGTGCAGCCAAAAAAGTAGCCTGAGCCAAACCTGCTCAGCTTCATGCATACCCTTCCTTCTTTGCAGCTGCATTTCAGGACCAGGGAGGCAAAAAAAAGGTTGATTAGATTGTTCAGCATGGATTCACAGTATTTGAAGGGGCTCTCAAAATATTGCAATGCATTTAACTAAGTCAAAAGCTCTACAATTTTCATAAACAGTAGTCAATTAGAATGGCTGATTGTTGCCTCAAACCAAGAGTGCTACCTAGGACAAACCCTATCCTCCCCTCCTGAACTTGCAGGTGGGAAAAACTGTTTTGCAAAAATCTCTTCCAGCATCTCCACCACCTGCAGCATCAGAGAAATGGCACAAATAATCAATCAGCAACCCATCTTGGTAAATGGCCCACTAGCTTTGAATCTACACTGGAACTTAGGTAGTGTTCATGAAAGTCACCTGTTCATGGGCAAAATATAGCTTACACTAGCAGGACTTCTCACATTGATTTGCTTATACTGCCCATTTCCTTTTGATGCCATTAAGATCCCTGGACCATGTATAATCTCAAGTTGCAGTTGAAGCTAAAGCAGAACTTAGATTTAGGGTTTCCAGCCTTCAACACTCCAGAGGATAAAATCATGCAAGGAGAAAATCACACAGCAGGGACAACTACAAAACCAAGAAACCATATCAACACAAGATCAGATGGCACCTTGTCAATAGGAATCTTCATTGCAGCCAAAACATTCTCATGAAATTCTGGCCAGAATTTTGCAAGCAATGCCTTCCAATTTGCATGTCCAGCTGAGACTTCATCAAGCTATATACACCAAACATTTCTCACACCACAACACATCAGAGGATTTTCCATATATCACTAACAACAATACTACAGCATAGTATTCTGATGATGCAGGAAACATCCAGGACAAGTGTCAACGATGAACAATGCAACTCCCTGTAAAAACCAGTTTCAACGCGTATATTTGTAATGTCAATGAATCTGATCAAATGAATACTTGTGGTGCTTTTATTGACTATTATTGGATCAGCCTGCATATACAAAATAGCTAACTTTCACCAAAGACTGGAACAGGTATGGCACTACCTGATTCTCCATGTTGGCAGTGAAGTCATAATCTGAAAACTGGGGAAAGTAGTGTGATAGGAATGCAGAGACCTGTGAACATCCCATATTGCTATAAGTACTGTATCAGAAAGCAGAATGCAGAAACTATTTAACATCCCTATGCTAGAATTCCTCCAGACAGAACAAGAGGTTCAAGCATGTATTTACCATACGTCCACGAGTCTCAGGGAAAATTCGTCGTTTCTCTAGCCTCACATAATTCCGCAACTGAGATGTAAAAAGTAGTTACCACAGTTAGATTTGTAGCATACCAGAGAAACCCCAGCCATGCCCACAAGGTGGTCATGGTATTCCATTTTGACTACTTACAACAGCACAGAAAAAGATTAGCCTGAATCTTGATATTAGATGTCTGGGGAAGGATAATAGGAACAACCAGTGTTGAACAGAACCTGCAAAGTGCGAAGTGTAGAGGCATATGTTGATGGGCGGCCTATTCCTAGCTCTTCCAACCTCTTGACCTACGTAGTACAAACAGCTTAAACTCTTAGGCTTCTGCAAAATGGCATAGAAGAGACCAACTGGAGAATCCACAATCAACTTACAGCAGAAAAGAATGTCCATTGCGCTTCCCACAAGATGGTTCAGGGATGAAGGTTGAATGCACTTACTATAGTTCCTTCAGAAAACCGAGGAGGTGGCTCTGTGAAGTGTTGAATTGCACAACTCTCAGATAATGTTACTAAATCCCCTACCTTCCCTTCCATAACACACCAAATGGATTGTCAAAACCACTGGTCTAGAGATTTCAATAACTATGTAAAGGTAAGACATGACAAAAGATCTCTAACACAAAGAGGCAGAAGAAAAACCATTGCATAATTGACAGAGAAGAAATGTTCAGTGCATATAGTGTGGGGGGGGCAGACATGCATAATGAAACAGAAGAACTGCATAATGGCATGGCTTATGTCACCTCAAAATTTTCCAAGGCTCCTCCTTCCTCTTCTTCTTTTTCCTGTTCTTGGGGATCTCCCAACTTCACACCCAATGCTGCCATGTCCTGCACAATGTCTCACAAGAGTCCCGAAAACTCTCCATCAAACGATCCATAGTCCTTCAAGAGTTGTTTAGCCAAAATGAAAGTGTCAATAAATGACAAATAAGAATAGAAGAACTTAAGATATATCTCCATAAGTACCAAAAACTTCTCCTACTTAGAACGTCAAGTCAACCTGGATAGAATTGAGAAATGACATGAAAAGGTTTACAGAGATGTCAACAATGATAACATATTAGCAAATGGGAAAAAGAGGAAAACCATAAACCCTTAAGAATAGAGAGGAAGAAAAATACAAGGAGCGGTGTGAACAACAGCAGCAGTCACATGCACAGACCTTCAATAGCAGCATGTATGGTACTGAGCACCTACCATAACATGCCCGCTGACTTCAACACATCCTGGCAGTGGGTGGAGGTCAATGACAGACATTATCTAACATACCGAGTTCTTATCACAAATTGGTAGGTAAGGCCCATGAACAGGGGTGCTGCCAGAATAAAGCACCTGCCTGAGGTGGCAGTCAAGGGCCATGCCGAATTCTAGTAATGCCCCCATCTGAGGTCTGAGGTCCAAGGGCCTTACTTTGTGTAAGGACCTGTCATGCATGCGAAGAAAAACAGTGGGCCCTTACAAAAGGTGTAAGAGCCTGCCCAGAAATGTAAGATGACCTCCTGTGTCAGGAGAGAATCTTAAGGATTTAAGGAGCCCTCCCCATACACTGAAAAATCTCTGACAGGTCATTATGGCCAGTAGTAATGGCTGGATTCAGGGTAGATTCAACAATGATGCTGAGCATCTTGACAAATCTTAAAGAGGAGATGACCAAGGAAACCAAGAAGAAAGAGAGCCACAAATAGAAAGAAAAAGAAAAGAGCACAAGAAAAACCCAAACAAGGAAAGAAGGAGATATGAGAAACAAGATGAAAATTCCAAGAGCTGATGTTGTGAGGACAAAGTGAGCTTTAAAAGCCACCAACTCAGGATTAAGAAACCCTTGAAATAATCTAAAAATTTGCATGAAAAGCCAGTAGATGTACCATTAAGCTCCCAGAATGATTGAAATTATGGCAGAGCTAAGAGAATCTTGGTCTTGAAAAGTGAAGTCAGAAAATCAGAGATATCAGGAACTAACAGATGGTCTACAAACCTTCTTACTTATAAATTTATGAGAAAAACTGAACAAGAATGACAATGAGACAATCCAGAAAATCAAACTCAGATGTAATGAGGTAGAAATTATGTGAAAAGACAGCATCATTTGTACCCATTGGGAAAGGGAAGAACTAGAACAAAGAAAAAAACAAGCAATGAACAATATGAACAAACTAAAGATGTTTGAAACAAAGCAGGTGACTCTTGATTTGACAAAAAACCTGAACCCTTTTTTTATTCTCTGTTCCTACCTTCCACTCTATTCTAGCCAAATGACTTTCAGTAGAAACAGAGAAAATGCCAAGAGCTACCTCGAGAACAGCAAGGTAGCCTGGGAATGACACAGAAGAGCCATTGGACCGCAGCTGTACATTGTCAGTGTCATCCACAATATCGATAGCAACCTGGCACCCCCACATTCACATCATTAGTCATTCCGACCAATTTCATGATAACTATGAGCAGTCAATAATGCAAGACCAGAGTTTGTCTTCTGCATTACTCATGGATGCAGACAAACCTGAATAGTGACATCATCAATCCTCTCTTTTCAACACAAATTGCAATATTTTTGTGAACAAGTGGAGAACAAACCTGGCTGAGAATGGCCTGTTCAAGTTGACAAGCCATGGTGCGTGCCCAAATCAGAGTATAAAGCTTTAATGCATCCTCTTCCAGAACAGTTGCCAGAGATGCTGCATTCACCAGACCTCTCCTTTACTTTCTGCCCCTCACATGGAATATCATATATTCTGGTTGAGGGTACATGGAATATCATATATTCTGGTTTAGGGTACTAGGGACATGAAAGGTCACTGCAAGCTCCTTGTGCATCCTCAACACAGTTAATTGTACAAGAGCAATTAGTGCAGACAAAACTTCAACAATATATATGAAGGAACGGGAAAGGGGAGGATGACCAAGGGAAATGATTACAAGGCAGGCAGTTGATGTCAGTAGGACGGATAGCCTCATGAGCTTCTTGTGCATTCTTCACTCTGGATGTGAATTGACGCTTTTGGCTGGGAACATATTCCTCACCATACCTGCATGCAAATAAAAGATCTGAAGCACCTTCAATGATACCAGGACCCCTAATAAATCAACTAGACAGTGCACTCCCATGGTCTATGATGCATCTGGATTGATTGACAATGCACAAGGAGCAGAGTCTGGCAGGACTTCTGCAGCTACACAACTCCCGCTAATAAAAAGCAAAGTCAAACATATAGAGATGTATAAATCCACCCAGTAATGAAGCCACTTTCTAGCACTCAAATAACACAGGGCTCCATCAAGTCAACCATTAACTGTAAAGATGGATGGAATCATGTTACCAGCCACTAGAAACAATCTGAGACTACCTTAGCAATAGAATTGAGGATATCAAGCACATAACTGTACTTCACAAATGAACCCACCTTGCAGCAGCCAACTGTCTGATGCTTTCTACTGCCTCATTGGATATCTGGTAGCACATGCAGTGACAACCAAGTACTTCATCAACCCCACACATTTCTAGAGACGTGGAAGATCAAAGTCACCCAAGGCAATAGAATCACCTTTCTAAATCTTCTGCTAAGACTTGGGATCCATAAACATGGTCTTTTTACATGTAGAAACAACATCCTGCCCAAGCTGAGACAAAGTTTCAGGCAGTGCATGCCAAAGGAATTACACAGTACCAGACCAGAGTCTGTGCTTTTTAAAGAATAAAAGCATGTTGATTGTTCATGGCCATTATGGTGGGCAGATCCTAATCAGATTGTCACAATCCTAAGCCATCTGTCAACTGCATTTTATGAAGCAGATGAATACTGTAAACATGGGGAACTGAAGATCCAAGTTCTCAATGCTAAGTATCAACCTGCTTTTTGTTCACTAGAACATTAGAGAGACAGGTATCTTAATATTCATTGTTTTCGCTCTGTGCTGTGAAAGTTCAGGTAGCACCAACCTGGACACCATCAGTGCGCATATATGTGATGAGGCCCGTCTGCTCCTCATTGTCAAGCTTTACTCCCTCATACAGCTGTTGAGCAATCTGTACCCACCTTGCATTTCATTCAAACCTGTGCATCCTAGAGTGGTTAAGAAGACTAGAAGTGTTTTGTTAGAAAGTTGGTCTGTCAACTGATCTACCACCGCACTGACTTCTAGAAAATGCTATCTTCCAAGCAAGGCAGAGTTGGTTGGATAGCTCTAGAGGAAAGATGTGTAACAAATGTGGAGACTGACGTGAACTAATGGAGATAGTCTCTTTGCAAAAAGGAATAAACAGACAGTTTGTATGATCTTGTCTAGAACAGTAATCCTCACAAGGTACCTTAAGTTTGTAGTGTCCCTAAGCTTGTCTTCTGTCTTGCAAATGTACAGTTTAGACTGTGACGTATGGAGCATCTCAACAAGAAGACAAGAGCTTTACCATGCAAAAGGAACACCTAGAAAGCCAACTCTGAGGTCAACACAATTATCCGACTCCATGTCAAACTCAACACTTTTAAAACCTTGATGGAAAGAACTTACAGCCATAGTTCGACTGGCCCCAAATGCAAGCTTAGTGGAGGCATCCTGTTGCAGAGTTGAGGTTATGTAAGGGGCTGGAGGAGTTCGGCGGAGCAGGCTTTTTTTCACACTGCCAACACGCAATTTGGCTTCTCCCACTGACTTAGATGCTGCCTCTGCTTCAATTGAATTTGCAAGGGCAAACTGACCCAGCTTCTCTCCTAAATAATGTGTCAGTCTTGCCCTAAACCCTCCCCTGCTCACAGAATTGTTAGCATCTTTTGTCAACTGTGCCTCTACAGTCCAATACTCTCGAGGATGAAAAGCTTCAATTGCAAGTTCCCGCTCACAAACAAGACGAAGAGCAGCTGATTGCACCCGTCCAGCAGACTTGCTGCCTGGCAACTTGCGCCACAGCACTGGAGAGAGGTCAAATCCAATCAAATAGTCTAGTGCCCGCCGTGCCAGATAGGCATTCACCAATGTTCCACTGATTTCTCGGGGGGCTTCCATGGCACGCAATACTGCTGCCTTGGTGATTTCATTGAAAACCACTCTTTTCACCTTCATTCCTTTCTTCAGGGCCCCTTCCATAGTCAACATCTCCAGAACATGCCATGCAATTGCCTCTCCTTCTCTGTCTGGATCAGAAGCCAGAACTAGCATCTCTGCCCTGACACCCTCACATTCCATCAGATTATGGCTTGTCTTACTTCATCACAGAACTAAGAGATACAGACATGCAAAGAAGGGACAATCATTGTGAAATATGCCAGGAAGAAAAGTGTAGAGTGACTTGGAAATTGAGAAAATGTGAAATCTACAGAGCTCAATCCTTCTTTGATTCAGAAGACAGTTTCAATGAGACTGAACAAGGACTAGACAGCTTTCAAGGGCTGGGTTCTCTGACATGAAAAGCACAGTGAACCCAAAGCACATACCCTTTCACAGCAGCCTTTATGGAATTAATGTGAGGGCGAGCTGTGGCAGGCACCTCCCATAGCATGGTATAGTCATCGTCAGGTCGAACTGAGCCTGCTCGTGCTGCCAGGTCCCGCACATGGCCATAGCTTGCAACTACAGTATAACCAGACCCGAGATACTTCTCAATAGTTTTTGCCTTGGCTGGTGATTCCACCACCACTACTGCCTGCTTCGTTTTGCTACTATCCTTGCCTGCTCCTTGCGGTGGTGGAGGCCTCCTCTTCTTCCAATCTTTCCTAGGCCCTCTTTGATTTTGGTCCACCAGCACAACATTTGCACTAAACTGCCTGAAAGTACCTAATCCCTGCCAAAACCAAAAAAAAAAAACCATAACCCCATCAGGACTTGCCTGCCAAAGCATTCATCTTGAAAAGATAAGATGTGACTGCAAGCACTTCAAGGTCAGAATTGGAAGATAAAGTAGCTTGAGATTGTGAAGATTTCTGCTGCTTAAACAAAGAGTAAGACATACCCACAACTCCTAGGGCACAAGAAGACTGTAATGATCAAGAAGACAATGCCCATAAGTACTCAAAATGCAAAACCCTAGTTAAACCCTGACAACTCTCCAGGGCTTTAGAGCCACAAAATTTGAACACCACCCGCAGCGCCCACACACACCCACACCCACCTCCAAAAGGAAGGCTTCGACGAAGCCACCACCTTCGAAAGGAGAACATCTTTCGATACCATTAGACCCCCAGTTCCATCTCAAGAACCCTCTTCTGCCCGCTGTGCGCGCATGATGAAAACCAATACTACCAACATAACATTTGCTACCACCGCCAGTCGAAGATCTCCCTGTACTACTACTACAACTACTATTCCGCATCAATGCTGCCGATTTACAGACAGTACTAAACTGCACCGAAATACTCTCAGCTGTGATGTTTTTCGCAGGAGCCAAACTCCAGCTCCCAATGAAAAACCGCATGCAACCCATTTCTCTACCCTGAAGAACAGAGCCCTTGGCCATTGATACACCGTCACCAAAACCAACACCAACACCAGCGGTTTCACGCACTTGTGCAATGAAATCCCAAATTCGCAAAGAGGAGAGGGAAGAAGAAGAAAGATTGTGATGGAATGCAGCAGCAGAAGCAGCAGCAGGAGCAAGAGGAGGAGGAAGAGGAGAAGGAAATGTATGATTAGGGTAAGCAGAAGTGAGAAGAGAATTCGTAGTTGGAAACAAGTGCTGCTGCAATGGAGGAAGTGAGCAAAAGCAAGTGAACAACATCTGACGATGATGTGTTCTTCTTCTTGTGAGAAATGGCCAAGCAGTAGTAGTAGCCAACGGAAGACGAAGATGACTGATCATACTACGACGACACAAGAGTAATGTCCGCTGCATTCGTGGTTACGAGTGTGTGTCATTGTGAGATGAGCGTCTGTGTTTGGGTTTAGGGCTGCGACTGAGTAGGGACGAAGGAGAAGAAGAAGAAGATGATGAAGAAGAAGGAGCTTTGCTTGTTGTGATTTCAGGTTCTGAGAGCACTAAAACTCAGCAGAACAAGCAATTGTCCCCTAAAGGTTGTTACATGGTGTAAAAATCGACGATTTTTTTTTTTTAAATTTTAAAAATGATGTAGGGCATTTCAGAAAACAAAATGCCTAAAAGGAAGGTAGAGGCCAGTTTTTTTTTATTATAATTTTTTATAAATAAATTTTTAATTAATATTATAATAATAAATTTTTATAAATAAATTATATTACTTTAAAATAATTTTAATAATTAAATAATTTTAAAAATAATTTTTAATAATTTAAATTTCTATGTTGGCAAATCTTTGTCACTTGACAACAACAAAAATTGGACTTTTTTTTAACTTTAAATTCAACCAAAAGAATCCCCAAACATGAAATTTTGTAACTTGACAACAACGAAAAATTGGAATTTTTTTTACTGTAAATTCAACCCAAAAAAATACAAAAATGAAATTTTGTCACTGAACAACAACAAAATTTGGAATTTTAAAAACTGTAAATTCAACTAAAAATAATGACAAAATGAAATTTTGTCACTTGACAACAACAAAATTTGGAACTTTTAAAACTGTAAATTCAAACCAATAAATGGAAAAATTGGAAAAGAATTTTTACTGTAAATTCAATGAAAAAAATGCAAAATTGAATTGGAAAAATCACCAAACTTTCGAAACCATCAAACTGAAAAAAGAAATACCAAGGCAGTCATTTGGTTTCTTTTCAAAGTGCCTTGCAAATTCTTACACTCCATAAGCATTCCTCCAAATGAATGAATCTTGTCCAAGGTTTTTACTTTTTACTCGGCCAAGAAATAGTTCTCCATTGGGTTCCAATTCCCCAGTCCATCATGGTGCTTAGGTACCTGAGTTATAGCTTGTTCACAGATGTCGATAACACCATTGATAACAATAGTGACAATTATCGCTGTTCACATCTATGCAAATGGAATTTGAGGTTCACATCTACATGACATGTTTATTTATTTGGTTATCAACAATGTTAAGATTGTGATAAGATATTTCAAAATCTTCCAAAAATAAAGATTTAAAGTCCTATTGACATCGATAAGTTATCAGGCTCGAAACCAAGGCAAACAACTATCCACAATCTTGAAAGAATCTACAATAGAATTATGCCCACTATTCTCCTTCTAAAAAAATCTCACAAAGCTTTTAGCTAGCACTCATCACAAAGAAAACTTACAAAGCTCCAACAGTGCAATCATGCACCATGCGCAATAGCGCACCACCAAGCTCTACACATCCCACACCATGAAGTTCTTAATAAATGAGCACATTTGTTGCATCTACACGAAATGCATCCATGTTTGAAGGCAGAGGTGAAGGTAGAAATGGAAGATCATCAAGAGTTGGAAATCAAACACTTCAACAAAGGCACGAAAATTGGCAACAACATGAAGTTCTTGCATTCATCAAATGCAAGCATTGTGAACATGTAGCCCAAAAGGAAATGGTTGATCCTAGAACGCACATGGGGCCTACAATGTAATGATGGAACAACATCGTGAAGGAATTGCAAAAGGTCATTCATGCCAAGATGCCAAGAAACAAGAAAATGTGCAAAATAAAATGGAATGGACTGAATTCTGATTATAAGAAACTTTCAAATTATCACAAAGGAACCGAACATCACACATTTTTCTTGGAATTGACCATGGAAGAATGTGACAAGTTTCACTATTCTACAAAAAGAACTATGAAGCAATAGATGAATTTCAAAGGGAGCATATCATATTTACATCAATTCATGTGTGGGACTTGCAAGCTAAAGGTGATGCCAACTACACTACACCAATATTGGATTCAGAGATGCAAGAAGATCAAAATTCCATAAAGTTGTCATCTTTCGTGGAAGACCTCATGGGCAATGAACATCCAACTCCATAATAACATGATGCACAACAAGTTAAAGGAAGTTATGTGAACTTGGATGATTTCAATGTTAGTCTTCAACATGCACCCTCTATGGTAAGTTTCTCTAACACTCCAACTACATCTCATATGCCTGCACCACCCCATGTAACACCAATTACAACCACAAACACACCTAGAAGCATAAGTATTAAGTGTAAGTGCACAAATGCATTGTCACTTGTGATTGAAACTACAAACAATACAAACAAACAAATTATTGAAGTCATGGACCAAATCAACCTTACTAGCAAATTCAAGAGCATCACACTATAGTCCAAATGGATCAATTAAGTATTTCAAGAAAATAGACGAGAAAATTTTCAAACAAACAACATGGTAACAATTATTTTTGACCTGAGCACAACAATGTGCCATGCATTCATTTCTAACAAGTTTTAAATGCCTACACCTATAAATTTTGATTCAAATTCTTTGGAAGGGGAAATGTAAAGGTTGCTACTATAGCAAAAATGATATTAGATTCAACTTGAATCATAGAAAGCTTTCTTTGATACAAGCTTGAATTTCTTAGGATGTAAAATTCATGGAGTTGGACATGCCCACAAAGATATCTATAAATTTATTGCAATAATAACAACTTGTAATTGCATATTGTATGAGTTAGACTTGAAAGAAAAAAAAATCCAACATATGTTCCTTTGGGTTCATTATGAAAAATTGTGTTTGCAACAACTAGACTACCCTACAACTAGAGCTCCAAAACAACTAATATACAACTGCATTGCATTTGTCCCATGAAAATACGACAAAATTAATAAATAAAATGTGATGTCAAAAAATCAAGGAGTTATATTACAGTTGCAAATTAATTACAAGATGTATATTTATATAATACAATGTACACATTATATATATAGTTGTAGTCAACCACGTTTGATTTTGTTGATAAGTTGCACTTCAATCACATGTAACAACTACATCACAATTATGATAAATTTAGTTATTAATCAACGATTACTTTGCAACAAATGTATGGCTTTGAGTAACACATATAATCATGCCACTTGTATACATTTCCACCGCCCAATATATATGACATTTCAACTTGTTTACAACTAGTGTGCAAATGTATTTCAACTTAAAATTTGAAATTTAAAGATCTAAAATTTGGGCGAAAAACCTTCCAGCAAATGGCACATGGCAGTATATCAACAGATCTACCCCAATGCATCAACAAACTTCATGCGTTTATGTTTATTGTCAAAATTCAAGATGAACTTTTTTTTTAAATCTTTCTATTCAAACATTTTGTGTATTTCCTAATCTTTTAGTGATGCAATTTTCATATCATGTGTTATAATTAAGGTTATTTTTGTTTGTTTAATTTAAAACTAAAACTAAAAGGTTGTTATAAGTTATATTATTTATTTAAATAACTTGGAGATTGAAGGCTTTTGTTTTTTATTTTGGAGGTTGAAGGTTGAAAGTTATTATCTTTTCCTCCATTTAACAACCCCATAAGTTGTGATATCCTTTACATAAAAATTAAAACCTAAATTTTTTGCACTTTATTTTACATCTTTGGAAGGGAATAACCCCCCCCCCCCC
>Ga0209208_10001531_pt1 | contig 32668 bp, 25 predicted proteins | sample S1TSphfallax_3_FD_187694 | JGI IMG/M metagenome (GOLD analysis project Ga0209208, IMG submission 187694) | Host-associated microbial communities from peat moss isolated from Minnesota, USA - S1T2_Fd - Sphagnum fallax MG (SPAdes) (version 2) | ecosystem: Host-associated > Plants > Peat moss >...
GACGAGGGAGGGATATCATGGGAAAAAGAAAAGAAAAGAAAAGAATGTGAGCAGGTCTTTAGGTGCGGTAAAGCCAGTGTGACCTTGGGCTTTATGCTATACTTATAGGCATAAGATGTTTCCCATTTTGAAGGAGTCAGCTTAATCTCCCTCACCTTCTCTAGGGGGGTTATTCAGAGATATATGGTGCCCTCCAAACACTGTAGGAAGGGAACAAGGGTTGTGTCACACTGTGGCCTTGTCATTTACACTCTGAAAAGTATAGGAGGGCAAAAGAAGAATTATGGAAACTCAAGTATTTCACCATGCTAAAATATAATCTTCAAAAAAACCTCTAGAAGAAACCAAAATCCTTCAAGATATTATAGCTCTATAACTTAATCTCAAGTTTCAGCAGAAGCCAAAATATGATCTTTCAAAAATCCTCAGATAAGAGCCCCTGGGGTGATGGCTCCCTGGTCTAGCCCCTTCTGGGGCCCTGGGACCTGAGAAGTGCAGGTGAAATTCCTGCCGGCTATCTTCTATTGGGCCTGACTTGGGGTCTTCGCCAACAATTTGTCAGTTGGGTCTGCTATTGTGTGCCCAAAATAAAAATAAAAATAAAAATCCTCATATAAAAATAGGCCTATTACCTAAGGGGCCGAAATCCCTTAAGCTACTATACTCTATAATGAATCTAAACACAATATCCTTGGCTTGGTAGGCAAGGCCAACAAAGGTGCAAGTCACCTGCTCACCTAAGAATGGATGGTGTTCCCCACTTGTTTTGAAGCCGTTTCAAACCAATCAAACTAGTGGAAGTTCATCTGGTGATCCACATATACCCCCACAGGTGATGCATTCTTAAGTGGGCACGTGACTTGGACCTTTGTTCCCTTTGTATATGTATGGATTGGCACTCAGAAGTTCACACCTCCTCTTGTTTATTTCTTACTTTTGTTTAGAAAAGGAAGCATGCAGGGAATGCTTCCAACAAGAAAAACATGCATTTCATTAATTCTTATAATTTTCATTTTTGTTTCATCCAAGAATTTTACTTTCAAAACTTTCACTGGATTTAATATAGTACCCTGGATGATCCTCCATTTTGAAAAATTATCATCCATTTGTTCAATGTTAATGTATGATGGAATTGGTATTATGCATTTGAACAAGAAATCGGTTCATTTGAAAATGTTCATGGGAACTTGGACTTTGGAAGGTGATCCAATAGTTTCATATACAACCTACCTATTTATGTAAGGGGAGAATTGATAGTTACTTACATGTTGATTGAGTCCTTTGCTTAAAATGTTAATTCATATTTATAGAGATTCTATATGTTCATGTATGTTAACTGATTTCATTAGATTTTGACTGAATTCACTAATCCCATTCAACAAGACTTAAGGAGGCATCACAAACTTGCCCCTTCCATGTATATGCTTTTACTATATTTTAACAATGTGTTCAAAGTTAAATGCTAATGAATTGTTGATCAATCATTATATGATGTTATAATGACATTGGAATGCAACGACCAATTATCACAATATGTTAGAATGCTAACACAATATATCATATCAATGATTGTATCAACATTTTGCACTTAATTTTGAACATGCTGTTAAAATGTTGTAAAAGCACAAATACATGGAGAGGACAAGCTTGTGATGAGATAAAATGAATTCATTTGTTCATAGCAAAGACTAATGTTCGATGAGACCTGCACTCTCATTTTGTAATAGACTAGGAAAGGAAATCTTCGGAGGATTACTGCTCCAAATTAGCTCCAATATGTGACGAATTAAACATTTAACCCTCTGGCTGAATAATTTACCAAGTTGCCAGTTCATATCTGGTATGCAGAAAATTTCTACCCAGACCCTGTAACAACCATTCTGTCCATTGAATTGAAGCTATGTCAGCGAGTGAGTTATTACAAGTGCCATGCATTAAGGAAGTCAGGCTATGTATCATCAAGTTTTGTGTATTGAGACTTCTAGAACAAATTACTACAAGAGTCTGCTTCATGGTGTTCATTGGCCCATACCTTGCTTTCAATGATTCTCTTTAAGTACTTCAGTTTTGTTGTCTTATTCAGGTATTTATTTAAGGCTTCTTCTTCCTAGCTGGGACAGGTGGTCATCTGCTGGTCTCACTTTTGTTTCTGCCAGTTCCAGTTGTGATATGAAGCAACAATGGGGAACAAGTGTAGCCCAGTGTTCTGAAGGGATGGTGGGGAACACTCTAGTGACGTGAATCAACATGAGGAACAACCAGTTATGCTCTGGAACAGTTTCTGGTAGAACACAAGAACACTTGACAGAATGACGGAACTCTCTCTCACCTTACCAGGCTCCATGCGTTTTGGACACGCGGCCACACCTTGTCTTTGTGGAATGGTTTGTCAACAGATTGAAGAAATAGTTTCCTTTATTCCTGAGCAAGCATGGACAAGCTTGTAATCTTTGCAACAAAATGTAACATGGTGGCCACCAATAGAGGGACTCCTATATTTAGTTTCAGAGTGCAACTCTGTTGGAGGTGACCAAATATTTCATTCCTCCTGTTTTTCATGGTGATCACAAACCAAAACTCATCTCTACTTCCATACCCCTGAATTCTGCTCCATAACGTGGCACCAAAATTTGCAAAGAACAGACAATGATGAAACATGGGTTTTCTATACTTTCAATGCACCAAAAGTTCTCTGTAAGGAAACACAACTGAGGTAACCACCTTGTCAGACAAACCAAACACATAATCCCTCAACATTTCAGGGTTCAAGATTCAAAAGCTGAAGGGAGTGTATGAAAATTTCATTTGCAAATTCAAAGAAATAATGGGTATAATTAGGGGAAGAATACATAATAGGTACCTTATTTGGTGCAGGACATTGAAATGGTAGAGAGGAGGCAACCAAATGAAGATGCCACATCTTTGGATAGTGCTTGATAGTAGATGCATTAGATTGTCATAAAAATTTCAAAGATTGCATGTCATGACTCCAGCTGTATGTTGCACTGCCATTTATATATATATGCCACTAGAAATGTGGATAAAGAATTGTAGAAGTTATGGGATCTTGAAATAAAGAAAGTTATTTCTTGGGTTCTTTATAGCAAAACTCTCTATATGTGGTATACCCAAGATAAGCTAGAGGATTGGACTACCTTTTTACCTTACAAAAGTTGAATGAAAGTAGATTTTGAATAACAACAAATCTCATCATAAAATTGTTGTACATTCAATGTTAAAATATTTTGATGATTGAAGATAAAATATTTTTTCAGTCATGAGCATTAACTTAAAAATTTTACATTGTTGAAAAATGTTTCTTATTGGTTTTCTAAAAGTAACTAATTGTGAACTCTTTTTTGCAATGGTGACATTTGTTTTGAGTATGCGCCAAGCATGTTCTAACATTTTAAAATATATATATATATTTAAATGATGTATTTGCATATATAATAATTTTCATATTCTTGCATAGTAGATATTATTTCATTATTTTTTAAATGAAAAAATAGGTTTTGATCACCATATTGACCAATTAATGTCAAACGTATTTTTAAATCAATTTTGCATTCAATTTATAAAATTAATAGAATGCACAAATGACTTCATAATGAAATTTAAATAAATTCTGAATATACAAGTTCTTGTGTTTGTGTCAAAAATTGTTTCATTTTAAAACTCAATTTTCATATCAATAAAAACATTTACCATGCTCACACCATGTAAACATTAAGAGAACCACAAATTCACATTGTTTCAAACATATGGTTAGGTTGGTGACCTTCTTCTATGATTCTTCTATAGGAAATGTGTCTAGTCTACCATTTTTTTTACTACAATATGACTTAGCTCCAAAATGATGATGAGTTCAATCTTGAAATAATTCTTTTCTCAGATGGTATATTGAAATGTACAAGCATGGTTACGTGCGATACATGTAGGAACATACCCCAAATATAGCAAACAACTTAATTGCAATGATAACCATTTTTACATGGCATCAATTTGCTTTGCTTTTTTAATAACAATGTGAGTTCCTTTGGCATAAGATTAAAAATATAATTAAACCAAAATTGCACATGAATGAAATGAGATGCATAAAATTTGGAGTAGATATTTGAAATAAGTGAAATATCAAATTTGCCACTCTCATTAACTACTTATTAAGCTTTAAGTTTAAAGTATTTTATGTTTTAAATTAATTGTAAATACTAGTATTTAAACAAGTTATGTTTGAAAATCACCTGTCTTGTTCACAACATTTGTTGCTACTTTTATTCTTAAGATGTTACAGATCCAAGTTATTTTTAATGTTAAAATGTCATAGATCTAAACAAATTTCAAATAAGATCCAAGATTTTTTCAAATCATAAATGGGTGTGCAACAAGACTTTAAAAGTCCATAGGCATGTCAGAAGTGTGAATAAGAGGTTTTGACCTAAAGTAAGGTTTTACATGAAATTAAGTTAATGGGTTTAGAGTTCATTTGCTTTGGAAGGAGGGACCAAGCAAACATAGAAATATAAAATTACACCAAATTGATTTTTGAACATGAATTGTATTCAATTTAAAAGCCTTTTTTTGACTTTCAAAACATTAAACTTATTTCCTTAATAATTTAGCATATTTTGAAGGGCCTTGGCACACCCCCTCCCCCTTACGAAAAAATCATCTATCTTGCAATTTTCCATAACAAAACAACTGATAGCTGGGAATGAAGAAACTCACTACCCAAATCATCGATTGTTGTTGATGCTTATCTGAAATATTTTGCAGACACTGCATGGGAGTAGCAAATCCATAGATGCACTACAGCTTGCAAGGCACAAGCAGACACTTCCCTCTGCCATAGCCACTGTTTGCAGCTGCTAATTGGTTTGCTATGGTCGCAGCATTGGCTGCTGATCCAAGCAGCGCATTGTTAAAGTCCCGGGTGACTCCACGAGAAGACATGTAGAAGTGCAAGTTGGTTTGGGAATTGAGTAGAGCAGCGATGGATTGGCGGAGGAGCTCGTCCCCAGTCAAAAGGCCACCCACAAGGCTTTGGTTCCCGTATTTCTTCTCAGCGCCTTTCCCAAACACGCTGCCCACAGTGGTGTGTAAGGGAGACAATGCTTTCGGCCACCAACAGTAGTATTCAATATTGAGCCAGTCGCTGCAAAAATCACGAGAGGATTGAAACCCAAACTCAGAGACAAAAACTGTATCAATACAGCAGAAGAGCTGGTAATCCCTTTACTGTGATGAACCCCAAGTGGATTGTTCAGTGATGCCTGAAATGTTTCTATAGTGGACTCCACTTGATCCTAGAATGTAGGGATACCAAACTTTTGGCCCTGAAGTTTCTGTGCGCATCACAATGTCTCTACCCTGAAGGGCAGAGCCAACAAAAGAGAACAAGCGAAGCAGTACATAATAATCGAAGGAACTATTTGTCTGGACTGATCTTCAGGAGGAATCACGCACCTGGGAGAGCAGGTCGAGGGATGTCTGTTGGGGAAGGGAACGGTGATGGAGCCACTGGGTGTGGATGGAGCGGGAGAACTGTTCTTGGGACAGAAATCCAGGGGCTTTGCTGGCTGGTAGAAGAGAGGGTCTACCACATACAGGGCTTCGAACAACAGCCTTGACTTCAAGGTAAGGGTTTTTCCTCCGCCGCCAGCAATGTTGCAGTCACTTCGTGAGCTACCAGCCAGAGATACTGTGCATCCAGACAGATCCTGCTTGCCTTTGAACGTTACGAGAAAGTTTCCAAGAAAGTCGGTTGAGCCTTGGACGGAATCGACAACGTTGCCGTTGTTGTCCTTGCACGCGACAGTCACTTTAGCTCCTGTAGTAACAAACATTCAAATAAGATGGCAAGTTGCTAAAGAAAAGCATCCCGAGTCTACCAATGTATTCAATGCGCAGAGGAATCTGCAAGAAGCTGTTTGTCCTCAAGCAAGGATCCGTATTGGACAAAGAAAGATGGAAACCAATATTATACCATCCATGGGCTCGCTGAAGGGGAACACTCTATCTTGCAAACACTGATCACAGAACACACTTCCTGTCACCACCGCCGACCACAATGTCCAATCCTTCTCTTCACCGAAGAACTCTGAATGTGCCGTTGCACGCGCTTGAGCAACAGCTGCGAAGAGAGCCAACACCACGATTGCACCCGCCCCAAGAAGATGACACACGCAGCTCCTTCTTGTCCCCATCTTTTCCAAGAGATTTTGTTCGCCTCCTTCACCGAGGTCAGCTGGGGCACCTGCAGCTGCACCCCGGATACAAGTTCTTTATGACAGAACTTGTTGCTAGCTGCACGAAACAATGCCGATCATCTTGTCCAGGGATGCGACTGAAATGAAAAAATACAATAATAACAATAATAATTGCATGGAGCAGCTGAATCTGCATACGGCGAACAAAGAATCGAGTGCCAATGTTTGCGATTCTTGACAACAAATTCTTCAAAGAAGAAGTTCAAACTGCAGATTAATTATTGCTGATCGAGTCTGAATACATTGGGGGAAAAAAGAGAAAGGGAGCAGCTGAGTGGATCTAGACATCAACAGTTATACCAGGACAGCTTAGGAAGTTACCCTCTGGAGTCTAAGAAGCAAGCTGTTGCACTCCCACCCACGCTCCAGAAATACACGATCATGAACCCGATCAGGTATCTAAGGAGCTTCAAGAGTGAATGTGTATACTATATGCACATGCTCTCAGCCGATCCCTGAAGGCGGATACCCCAAGAAAAACCGAACCTACGGAGCTTCAACATTGAGTGTGCACACTGCATATATATACACATATATTCAGTTGATTCGCGAAGGCGGATACCCCAAGAACGACTGCACACGGTTTCCTTCTCAAGCATATACAGTTAAATTTCCTAGTACTCCAATTCTTGCAGAACTGACATTAAAACGCTCCCCAAAGGAACTCCGATCGATAGATACCACATCATGACCCACTAGTGCTGCCACTGAAAGGTGTTGGAAAAGTCGACAATCTTTAATTGCAGAATGGAACCACAAAGCCAAGTGACAGTGACAAATCAGAATGTCCATTACTTGCAAACCGACCTGCAACTTAACCGACCTGACACAGAAAATTCAATACGATACGACTTTGAGTCTTGAACTATTTGAATTCATTTCCAATATATAAGTTATAACAGCTTACATAACTATGGACGATTCTTCTAGAACTGGTGAATCCAAATTGGCACTGAAATGAAATATTTACCCTACTAAAAGATCATGAAATTCTGACCATCATGATCTTGATGCTGCTGATGATGATGATGAAATTAAAACAGTGTTTTTTCCCAAATTTGGGCCAATTCTTTAGTGAAAAATCCCTTGTGCAGGTCAAAATAATATTATTTAGGTTGAAAATTGGTGAAAATTCGCCCCAACAAGATCACTGTGAATCACATGAATCTCTGGGTGAAGAGTGAGACTAGAGAGAGACCCCACAGAGTTCTGAAATCTGCTTCTTCAGTACCAGCTTCAATAGTCAGCGATCCATTATGAGGATGTTTGTAAAATCCAAAATGTTGAGTTGTGACAACACCCATCTACAACAACCTCATAACTCTGTCCTGCCCTGCCCTGCCCCAGCTTTGAATTCTTCTGCTCTGCCATTTCCTTGCCAAAGATGTAAGAGTAGAAGTGTAGGATAAGCCCCCCATTGTTATACTGCCCTCTCCCCCCAGGGCCTTACCCATAGTAGACAAAGAGGCTAATGGACTCTCCAAACAAGACAGATGTAGAACCAGTGGCAGACATACCTGTATGACTTTATCAACCCCAGTCGTCAATTTCCAGAATATTACAAAGTGTAAGAACTAAGAACCCTCCTTGGAATGAAATATACCCTTCCAATTGTCGAGGCAAACTACGCCAAATAAACATGTGGCCAGTTTACACTGAAGGTTGTCTCCTAGTGCTTTACATACTTGTGATCATTTGCAGCTGCTAGTACACAGGTGTATGTAATTTCTAAGGCCTCTCTCTGCACGTTGATGCATTAGGATTTGGAAATTTGTGGGCTAAAATATGCAGAGCCTGCAAGTAATTTGACTTTTAGGCTTTTGATGGCATCACCCATTGCTTCTACCAGTTACAGGAAGGTCTATACAACTGGAATTTTTCTATGCTCTAGCTCATGAAGCTTGGTGCTATTGGGGCTTTCATTGAATTTGTGGGTAGAATTGCAAACTCCACCTACTTCATAAAATGAAGTAGAAATCTGAAGAAGCTGACAGGTGCAACTCTTGCATTGGATTGCAGCCTGCTGGCAGATGCAAAACTCCTGCTTTGGATTTCGACCGCCCAGTTTTGGGCTACCAGAAATGATGATATGTATGTACATTCATGGTTTTTTTTAAAACTTATGGTTGTGATCTGAATCGGTTTAAGGGGAGGCATGAATTCAATAGTTTTTTTTATTGGATATGAAAAGTGGTCGTACATTTATGGAAAATGCAAGTCCTGCAATTTGAAATGTTGCCCACCAGATTTTATTTTGGTTGGATTTTGCAAAGTAGAGAATAGATAAACTCTTACTCCACTACTGAGATGGCCTCCTTTTCCTTGCAATTGTGTTGTGTCTTGTAGCACATTACAGGCCTCTATTTTACCACACTAAAAAACTAGTTTACGCGTCAGAGGCAGCTTATCACCAGTAGTGATAAACAACTATGGAAGCAGTTGGTGGACACAACTAACAATCCTGCCATTTTTTGCCACAAATCTCGCTTTTGTCTCCTTTCTATTAGGTACAGGGATTGTTGCCACTTCTTTCCTTGTTGTAGGGCTCTGTGGCAATAAAAGTTTTGCAGGTTTATAGTTGACCTTAAACGTGACCTTTAACTTACATAGTTGAAATTACTATCATCTCCTCACCAACTCCTTTTGCTTATACAGTTGAAATTCATTATTGTATCTTCAATGAGTCCGCATAGGACAAAGCACTAAATGACGCAAGGTTCCATGTTTCAAACAAGTGCTTGGTTCCAGACTTCCAGTTATCCAAAATAAATTGGAACCAGTATTCCAACCCTAAATTCCATACCACATAAGGGTTGGTGCTAACTCCCCATAAATGTAATGAGAATGTTTCAGTTCCAACCCTAATCCTCCTAATTCTCTTTTGGTAAGATGGTGGTGGTTTGTGTTCCTGTGATGAAAGTATTTCCCCCCAATTTTCAGTCAAGTCAGCATTTTTCATTCCATTGGTTCCTGGTTGGCTCTCTGCCCTTCAAGGTAGAGACATTGTGATGCACCCAGAAATTGGCCAAAGTGTGGTATCCCTACATGCTAGGGTCAAGTGGAGTGTGCATTGTAGAAACATTTCCAGCATAACTGAAGGATCCACTTATGCTTCACCATGCTAATCACGATTTGTTTCCAATTTAGCGTGTTGAATATCTATCATCCTTATGCATGTCATTTAAAGTGCAGAGCCATTATGCAACAAACTGCTTGTTAAGTCTAATAAGACATGATTAGGGTCTAGTTATTGTGTTGTCAAAGTAGCACTTATGGTTGACAATGGATCATTTAGGTTGTTTCTAGGGTGACTAGGGTTAGTGAGAGAAAATTAGGGATAGTTAGGATTAATAATAGCTTAGTAGTTTTATTGAGGGTGAAGCCAATTTGAAGTGTTTATGGCTATAATAAGAGAGTTGTTTTGAGTTGCCCGCTAGACATGGATATTATTAAGATGAACTAAAATTGATTAACCTAAATATACTCGATGGATTTGTTATGGCTTTGTTAAGGTTTCATTGATATTCACTAAAGTTAGTAAATGTTTTGATTAGTGTTGTTTAAGGTTTTATGGGGATTAGATATCAGTACTAGGACATAATTAGGTTGTTCTAAGGCCACTAATTTGTTAGTAATCCAATTTCTCATCACCCAAACAAAAACACAACACTTGCATAGCACACACATAACTATTGAAAGCACCTGAATTCTGTCGAAAGAGTAGAAAATTAAACAATTGTAACTATGCTTTGTCACAAAACATAAAACCATTGCCCAATACATGTCTACAAACTCAAGTTTATATGCCTAAACTTAATCCCAGTTCTCACCCTTGTATATAGTAAAAAAAATAAAAAAGTATGTGTCAAGTGTCAAGTGACTGTTTTTTTAATCCTTTTGCAAGGGCATATGGTATCTCATGAGTTTTTAAACAAACCTTCTAGAAATTAGGATTAAGGCGGCTAGGGTTTTAATTTTTAATATCTGTTTTTTCCCCTCTTTCAAGAGAATAAAAGAGGTCCAAGCTCAAGCTTGATCCTACTTTGTGTTTTGTGCAATTTTTTCTATGAATGAAAACCTTTTACATTTGTAAAAAAAATTTAAATATTTTGATATCTAACCACAAAAAATCACCATTTGAAAACCAATGGTTCTCACATTTCTAAAAAAAACGCTATTAGAACCGGATAAATTTAAAAACTTAAACTCAGTCCACTTTTCTATAAAATTTTATTTTAAAAAAATTAATCTAAAAAATTAGGCAGATTCTTAAATTTTGTTCCCTTAATTAAAACTAATAGTTCTCACAAAAAGTGAGAACCATCCAACATAGTTCCAACAATACCAAAAAATCTATTAGATAGCAATTAGCCACAAATGGACATTCCACCTCTCGGTCCTTTCAATATGATAAAGATTTAGAACAAATCAAACCATTATATACTCTGTGTTCAATTAAATCCTTGTGTATGACTAGAAGCATGCATTGCTTAAGAAGGTTCGTAAACAATGGGCCTTAAAAAAAGCTTAGTGGAAACTTCCATGATTGATTCCCCAAATTGTAAAAGTGGTAATGCAACTCATTATGTTTTGTTCATGGTTGAAGTTTTTCATTTTATGAATACAATCCCATTGGAATTTTTCCTTGTGTAGTTTGTGTCTTCATTCATGTTTAAGTTTTATGACATACCTATGTATTGGTTTATGATTTGTGGTACCCTTCAGGTTCATGATAATAGTTTTTGTGTCGATGATATTTTCAATGAAGGTTGTGGCAATTTCTTGTTGAAATTTTGGAGTTTTTTTTAGAAACATTTGAAGCAAATCATGTTTTGATTGACATCTTTAACATTCAATCTTTGGAATGCATTGGGATTGGGATTAATTTCCCAGACACATGTCTTTTGTGCATTGGAGTTGGTCAAGGGTCTGTCACTATTCACCTCTCCTATTATTCCTTTTATATCCATTAGATGGGCTGCCTCCCAAGTTCTGTGTTTTTTTCTGTAATGGGCCATATTGATTGGGGCCCATCACCCAAAAAAGACAGGAAACTTGGTAGCCTCCCCAAAATAGCACTTTCTTTGTGAGGACAAGTACCTTCCCTTTGGCTCACCTATATAGGTGAGAAGGGGAGAACTTTGGGCAAAGGATATAGGATAATGTGAGGTGTTATTGGGAACACCCTTGAGGAACACATTAAGAACTTGGGGAACCTCATGGGGAACCAACCTTTTGGGAACATGGGGAACATAAGAGAACATGATGGTAATACAAGAATAAAAAAATTAGATCCTGGGGGCAAGTTTTATGGGAATTGGACCCATGGTCAGCTCTGCCTCATCCAGCCCATCCCCTGGGGCCTCCAGCTTTACCCTAAACCTAAAACTTTCGCCATTTGTACAAGCTTACATGGAACTAAAGAGCATTTATTCTTGCAAAGGTTTCTACTACAAGGTATGTTACTTAGTAGGCTCCCTGTCCTCAAACACTTGTTGTACTCCCTTTTTCTCCAATGGAACATAGATAAAATTGGATTCTGCTAATTAAATCAGATTTATCTGATCAACTTCTTGGCACCCCACCAAAAAGTCCTTTGAAGAGTCCAAATCTCCTGAAAACACAAACAGCTACAATTGCTTTGCAAACAATGTTTATCATGTACCTATTCATTCATATGATCTCCTATAGGTCAATGGTGCAAGTATTGTAGTGTTCATGGTAGGCACAAACTAATTGCACATGTAGTGGATCGTCCAAAACTCCCTAAAATATTGAGTCATGTTGACCCCTCTCGACATGACAATGTTGGAAGGAAAAAAACATTGACCTGAGGTCAAAAAATTGGCGAATTTTGCACACAAATGAGGCAAATTTAGTTTGAATTGCACTGAAAAAACAGATTTGTCCAAAATTAAGTCAATAAAATTTGCCAGGTTGAAAAAAATCTCCAAAGAAAACACTTTGGCTAGAATTGGTTTGCAAACTAAAATTCACATGTGATTGTTGGTATGAACTATGACCTCCTGCAAGTCAATCATGAAAGCATTATAGACCTCGTTGTACATGCAAAGGATAATTGTAGACTTCTAAGTTCTTATGGCTTATCAAATATCTGCAACATTTGACCAAGGATGATATTATGGGAAACAAACCTTTTTTCCATGCTACAATTGATAGTTCTCTTGACATACCCAACTCTTTGTATTCGAATTACCTTGTCCCTTTTCAAGCAAAGACCTCCAAATCTAAAATCTTTGCATGTTGCAAAAAGATTTCAACTCCCAATAGTATCTCAAAACCTTAGATCATTAAACTCTTCCAATGAAACACAAGTGCAGGTCAAACTATCAACCTCAGATTTTTTTAATGGCAGTTTGTGGCCATGACCCACCTTGTGCACCTTACTGTATATCAAGCAAGTCATGAGATAGGGGAGCTGATAGAGTGGATCTTACACCAACAAAGTGATAGAAGCATCTCAAGTTTCTAGTGATTTGTCCATGGCTGTCACCCCCACAGACTTCATCAATTTTTAACAATGGATTTATATGACACAATGCACATAAGCAAACGATAGTGACTTTATTGGCACTCATAGCTTCAAGCTTATCATTGTAACTTACACCTCAATGCTTGTTGGAGATCTAGTCCCTGAATCCAAATTTCAAACAAATAGGATCCAAGGTTTCTTACACACACACTCGATTAACAGAATACATTTTGGTGTGTGTTTCTTTGCTGCACTCATTTACAAAAGGATGAAGGCTGTTGGACAAAGCAAACCAAAATTTCTTAAGAATCAGAGGATGTGGGTAGTGTATAGACAGCAATCTGAGGTAGCAGAACTGACCCAAGATAAAGCTTGCCCTCATGCTCTTCAACTTCACTCACAAGTTTCACCACCTTGCCAGTCTGATCTTCCAAGACTTCCTTCACATTGCCATCAGCTCCATAGCGAATGACCATGGCATGGGGATATCCAGTAACCAATGGGTATAAGTACTTTTGGGGGATAGGGAAGCGAACAGCAAGATACCGCAACCATGGAAACAGACCAAGATACAAATCGCGAGTATTGCGAAGAGCATGAATGGCAACCCAAAAATCGCCTTTGGAATTGCTCCGCACATTGTCCGGCCACCCAGGCAGAAGCACAAAGATCTCATGTGTACCTTCTTTCTCTCCCTTCAGCCAGTATCGCCACAACCTGAATCCAAACCAAAATGGGGTGAAAAAAAATCACATTCCACTGCCAGTTCAGAGCAGACAGAACAAATGAATGACCAGACCATGGTAACTCAAAGATTCAAGAGAGTGGGGTGCCCAGAGATGAGAAAGGTACAAAGTGAAACTGAAGAAACAAACCTGCCTGTTCGTGATTCACACAGAACAATGAAGGAGCCATCCTTGCTCACTGCCACACCATTCGGAAACCGCAGATCCTTCATGAGCACAGTAGTCTCCCTTGTTGCTGGATCATATTTGATGAATCTCCCTGTTGCATCAGCTTCCAGAACAGAAAGAAAAAATTGCCTGCAATAATATTTCCAAAATTATTACTTACTTAGTATTCAAGAAAATACATGGTGGACATGCAGCATATGACAGAAAGAAATTGGAAGGAGTTTAAGAATTGTGAAACAGTCGGACTGTGCATCCAGAGGATCAAAAGGCACAAAAAAATTAATCTTGCATGACCTGCTAGAACAACTTCAGGTGCATCCAGAGGATTGAAAAGTGCACAAAAGATCAAACTTGCACCTGCGAGCCCATCTGGTGCTGGAGTCTGTGAAGTAAAGGACTCCATCATGATCAAAATCAAGATCATTACAAAATTTCAAGGGAATGCCATCAATCTCTGTAAGAACAGGCTCAGCTTGACCTCCCTCTGGACCGACTTTGAGTATCCCCAAGTAACCATCTGCAATCCACAAGTCTCCTGTCTTCTTCTCAAACCTTAACCCTAGAGGTCGCCCACATATGTGCTCATGTGGTAGGTTTGGAGCTGGTGGCTGTTTTGGCGCACAGATCTCCGACCTGATGATGATGATGATGATAATGATGCCGACGATTTCAGCATCACAAAAATCAATATCATTTTTTGAAACTACTTCAAGTGGATCATTCAAAGCTTGAAAAAAAAATGAAGAGAAATTTGGAGCAAGTGTGGATCCAAGCGGAAAGCTGCGGGTGCTACTACACCTACCTGTTTTTGGAAGTGTAAGCAAAAGTGGACCATCCAAGCTGGGGACCATCGTATCTAACAACCCTGCCATCGCTGATGCCTGTGTAAGGACCCCTGCCTTGTGCATCGAAGGTCAAGCTCTCGGGTCCCACGAATTCACCCCTCCATCTCAACTCTGCATTCTGGAGCTTGTTGTCAATGTCTCTCGTGAAGTTTTGCAGAATGTCGTAAGGAGGTGCTGCGATGTACTGCGGATTGAAATGCGTCACTCCTCTTCCTACTGAATGATGAAACGGATCTGTCGCCACATACCATGCCGCTACTGCAATCAGCAAACACCCGAGTATTGCGAAATTAGCTGCCATTTTCCTTCTTTCTTCTCTGCTCTGGCAGCTCTTTGCAGCTTCTCTAGTCTGCACCCGTTCTGGTTTCTTTCTCCGTCCAGAAAAATTTCCGTTTCTCGAACTACCTTGGAAAAAGATGATGATGCTGCTAAATGGACATGATGATCATAATCATGAGTAGTCAGGCGTGTGTCAATGTGCTTCTATGTCAAATTTGCGCCCCAGACCTTCTTGTCTCTCATGAGAACTCAAGAACTTTGATCTTCCCAAAAGGAAAGCAAAAAAAACCCGGATTCTCTGACCTTCTTGTCTCTCCTGAGAACTCAGGAACTTCGATCTTACCAAAAGGAAAGCTACAAACAAACCCGGACTCTATGGCTTTGTAAAAAGCATTATGAAATCAGGTAAGCACTGTCTCTCTCTCGCTCTTTCCTTGCCTTCTTCCCCCCGCCGCCCCCACATGCGTTTTGTTTCCAGACTTGAGACCCTCCCAAACGGCGATCCGTTCCGAACGACGATCGATCTTTCGATCTCCAAAACTCCCATCTTCGGACCTTCCAAACGACGATCGACCTTTACACTTTAGACCTCCCCAAAATAAGATGATCGATCTCTAGGCCTCAGAAACGGGACTAGATCGATCATTTAGACCTCCCAAAATACGACCTTTAGACCTCGTAAACTGCGATCGATCGATTTTTAGCCCAAGTAAACGACGGTCGAACTTTAGACCTCGTAAACGACGATCGATCTGTAGACATCCCAAACTACGATCGATCTTCGAACTTTAGACCTCCCAGACTACGATGATCGATCTCTAGATCCTATACCTCCAAAACAAGGATCGATCGATCTTTAGACCTCCCAAACTGCGACCTTTACACCTCGTAAACTGTGATCGATCTTTAGACCTCCCAGACTCACGACCGATCTTGAGACATCGTAGACTACGAGGATAGGTCTTTAGCATTTTTTTTGTGGCAAAATTTCGCAACCTGGCCTTTTTTCCCTCCTTTCAAGACTGCCGACAAATCAGTGCTTTTCAGGGTTGCTCATTGTCAAATTTAGACCTTTTTTTTCTTTTTCTTTTTGCCTAAATCGCCAAGACTGCCATGTTCTTTTACTACCAATATGCGTACCAGTATTATCAACCCAGGTAACAACAATGGTTTTTATCTTCATTTTTTTCGGAGCCAAATTTGGCTAAATCGTAGTGGAGCATCTCCCGCGGTGCTCAGAATTTGACCCTGCAAAAATATTTCTCACTTCCATATACCAGGCAAAAATCAGCCAGACATATTTACTTTTTTCTAGCCCCGCCCACAAAACTAAAACGGGGACTGTAAATAGGTGGGAGGCTACTAATGCAGGGACAGAACTCATATCATATTTGACGCACTCTTCTTTGGCAGACGTTATTAGGATTTGTTGTACCTTTCACCAGCCTCAGCAAAGTGTGCTAGAACGCTGGGCTAAAACTATATTTGCTGAGCCAAACCAGCATGTTTTGACTGTTCTTCATCCAATTTTAGTTTTGCAGATCATACGCTGGAGCTGCTCTTATGGATGGATCATCACAACTTGTGTACATAACAGAAATTTTTTTTTTGAGTTTTAATTTAATTTTAAAAACCTTTGCTTTAGACTTCCCATATTGGGACGGATCTTTAGACCTTGCAAACTATGACCAATTTGTAGACCTCGCAAAGTACGATCTTAGACACAAGGAGTCCCAAACTACCGTAGTTTCTGGATCAGGTGTTGCTAAGATCAAGTGTTGAACTCCCATAACTATGATCTTTGACACAAGGAGCTAGTGACAAAAGACACGTGGGTCAACGTGGATGATCCATCTAGATAGGGACAGTCAGGAAGATTTTGGTCATTTTGTTGTCCTGCAAAATCAAAAAGTTGCAGAATCCAATCCAATCAATGGGTGAGCACACTAAGTATAAAGTACTAAAGTTGTGCAAGAGTGAATGTTTGTTTATTCGTTGTGGGCACCCATAGTTGGAATGCGTTAAATCAGCAAAAGGATCTTTATTGCAGGCAGTACAAAAAGTATGTACTGCCTGCTTCCTTTTTTCCCTGACTGCCCATCTTCTCCACCAATATGTGTCTGGTCGTGGCCAGAAAAATTGAAGCATCCTTCTTTGTCCATGGCTACATATTGGAACTTGATGGAGGACTCTAGTGATTCGTTTCTCTCTTATTTTTTAAATACTTTGGATTAAAAACTCCCAAGACTCACATTTTGATTTTCAAATTCGCAAAATTGACAACACCATTCACCAAGACAATAGAAAAATGTCTCCACGTGACAACCATCTTCTTTTTTGAAGATGGCTTGATAACTATAGTGATACTAATAAATCAATGATAGCATTATCATGTTTTCAAGTACTATTGTAAAACACTTGTTTTTTACAAGGGTTGATTTTTTGTTCAAAATGTATTCAATGTAAATAAAGTTTTTTTTTTTAATGTTTGGAGGATTTATCTCCAAGCTATTTCTTTTTCAAAATGTATCACCCACAAAACTACAGAAATCCAACTTCAAAACACTCAAAGAAATCACAAACTATGTGTGTGACTTTATTAATTTCAATGATGTTGGGAATCAATTGTAATGCACAACAATTTGTCACATATGAATGCTCATTGTTATATGTCACCATCCATTGAACATTTTTTTGTAGTGGGTTTCACCTAATAAATCATAAGTATGAACAAATGATGGAATTTTGTTTTCATCTTAAATGATGATGAAACCTTGCCCAAAATGAATAAGTAGAGGAAAAAGCACCCATCTGGAACAGGAAAGGGATGTAAAAAGAGAGAACCAACGTGCAAGAAAGAAACAGCACCCTTAAGCACAAATGTACAAAGGAGTTCAGGAAACAATAATTTAGGTTTTATCAATTGTTGAATATGCATGAAGCATATTCAACAAGGAGATGGGTGAGAAATCTAGTAAGCATTGAGCATAGAAAAGACAACATCAGCTTGTTTAAAGATAGAAGCTATTTTAAGTTTGTACAGCTAGTAACACCCTTGGTTTGTAAAATGAAACTAAAATCAAAAGATGAGGGCCTCCTAAATGGACCTTGATTTGACATTGTTGTCTAGATTGAATTGCAAGCCACATTTGCAACCATTCACCAAACCCTTGCAGTTGTACCAAAATAAATGAAGAAGCAAATAAAGGAAAAACATCAAGTGGTCAATTGCAAACACCCCACTACATATATGAACACAATGTGCACATTTCAAAAATAATGTGGGCATATTTCATTGTGTTCATAAACTAGGTAGGTAGACCAGTGAGCAAACACTTAAGAACTCAAAAGAGCTTGAATCCTCCCATATAGTTCCTTTGTTTATGAAGTTCAAAGAACATTGTAGCCGTCGACCTATTGCTTTCATTGTCACAAAATTGCTCAATTTGATAAAGGAATGGGGAAGATATAGGGTGTTTGGTGTAAGGGGGTTCAGTGTTCAGTGATGAGTGAATTTAAATAGATTAGAATTTTGAGCTTAAAATCTTTGATTGTTGCATCTTTGCCTCTGGAATACAAAGGTTTTTTATAAAGTCTCTAGTTGACACATCCATGATGTTTTAAATCACTCGCAACTGATTCAAAATGAGAAAGATACGAGGCTAGAACTAAAGAGGGGTCTAAAGCTAATTTTTTCAAAAAACCTTGAAGCAAACTATCACTCATCCTCTTCCTATGTTTCTAGGTTACTTCTTTACTTCTGACATTTAAAGAACATTTGTAGCCCTCCAGTCTGTGCATGCAATCACACAAAAATCACTCAATTCGGTTAAGGAATGAGGAAACTATCGGAAATTATTCGATGATAAGTACATGTTCAATTATGAGCAGTTGTATCCTACCACCTCCAAACACCCAAGATCTAGCTGGGGCTTCCACTAGAACAAATGTACTACTAACCCGTGGTTGCTTTTCAAACTCTGCAAATTTTATCTGCTCTTTCATTTGAAGCATCAATATGTTCAGGCCATGGCTTACAAGGCAACATGGAAAAAATATCATTTGAAGAAGGCCTTAGGATAACAATTTAGGTAGCTTGTAATGAGCAATTACACTACTTTGCTACTACTATTCCTCTATTTTCACCAAGATCATTATCATAAGAACAGTTAATCATTATGGTCCATCATCATCAATGCAACTAATCCCCCATGAGCCCATTCTTCATGCTTACCATCCTTCCCATTCACACCACATGTTGCTTGTTCATTTACATAGACCAAAATTACATGCATCAATGCATTTTACTTATTAGGTAAATCTGATTGTCATTACGCTTGATGGGCTAGGGATAAATGGGCTTGATGTCATACCATGGATGGGCATTTTTCAATTTAAAATTTTTAAATCATAATTAACAATCACGAGTGACTAGTTAACCTTGGCATGAAGATTATGGAACACACCACGAAAAGTGAACTATTAATTGAAGTTGTTAATATTATTGGACATTAGAACTACATACAATACTTTAGTTTGAAATAATTTTGTAAATGTATAACATAGTCTTATACTTAGTGTGGCCTGTGCTGTTGGCCCAAGTGTTACCACGTCCTCAACTGATTTTTCCTTCCAAAACCTGGTTTTCTGGAATTTATTTGAATTTTCAGCAGCAGAAATCACTTTAAAATCAATATCTCACACATTCTGAATCCAAATCTTACCGAATAAATTCCATTAAATTCTGCTCATCAAGGTCTTTCCAACAACACTAAAGGCACATTCCAATTCCTCCAAAAATTTCAGCTACGATTTAATTTAATTTTCAGTGAAGAAATCATTCAATATTCAAGAACTTTTGCACCACAAGTCCAAACATCATGGAACCAAGCCCATGCACCCGTCCTCATTGAGAGAGAGCTTTCGAAAGACATCAAGAACATGATCTGAAGCAAAAGGGTTCAGTGGATCTTATAACTACAAAAGAAAACAAACTACCTTCCTGCATAGATAGATTTCATTTGCCTTGGAAAAGATGGTAATTTGTTGCTGATTTATCATGGTTAACACAAAAACATTGGTTTATTTTTCCTTTCTCTTGTCTATATTGTCAAAAGTGATACTTGAGTTGTACCAACTTCACCAATTGGACTATATCTTCAATTTATTTGATTTTATTTGTGTGTTTTATGTAACTGAAATTCTATAAAATATCACCCCGCTAAATGTTATGACACACATCTTTTTAAATCTTTTAATAAAATGGAATATTGTTGTAGAGACTTAAGAAGTACAACATTTTTGGTTCTATGTCAACAGGCATGGGCATGTGCATAGATGGGAACATGATAACCATAACCATGGGCAATGAGTTCATAATATGTAGTAGGTCATAATATGTTCTTGGGATTACAGTCCAAATCATAATACAAGGGATCACTACAAGCTATTGAATTATTAATAAAGACATTACCAACAATTATCAAAAGGTCTTAACCTTTTGTCTATGTTTTGGAAATTTGGGGGTTCATGGTCATGTAAGGACATACCTTTGTCGTTTGGTGGACCATGCTACTTATAAATTGTATTCCAATTTTCATACATGGCCTACCAATTTCAAGTTCATCATTTTTTCAATAAGCAATGAACCCCATGGCCAGCTTCCAGTTGTGGGAGTTTAAAGATTTAAATTACATGTAGGAATCAATCGACCTTTCAAAAAGTGGTCAAATCATTATTCTCAAGTCACATTAAGGGTTTGATAATGTGTTATTGTGTTGATTTTCTAAATTTATGCTAGAAGGTCTTTTTTTTTCATTTTCATTAATTGCAAACAAATGGCTCTTACAAATACAATTCTACTACAATTGGTAATATTGCAAGTTTTGTTTTGTGGAACTTCTAGTTAAAGAAAGCTTGAATATAGAAAAGACCAACTGTTAGTTGACAAAATACACTAACAAAAATAAACATAATTTAAAATATGGCTACAAAGCGTATCTATTATAAAGCTATGACATGGAATATGGAGATATCTATGTGTTAAAAAAAAATTAACATTCATGAAAATAGGCTTTTCTCATCATTAGGTGATTTTTTTGTTACAAGAGTCAAGAGTTAAAAAGTTAGGACACTGCACAAAGACACAAAAAAATGCAAATATCACACAAACTATGGACATACATATGGCATATAAGTTCAAACTCAAACATTGAATAATGGACAATGGATAGCCATTCAATTCAAATAGGGAACACATAGAGAAATAAACACAAACTTTCAAACCTTCAATGGCAAACATTAGATAAGCAAACCTTTAAACTCATATAAATAAATCTCCAAACTTATACAAACAAACAAACACATGCATACCTTTTAACTTAAACACTTAGACACTCAAACACATAAACACAATTGCATACTTTCAAACTAAAACTCAAAACTTAATCAAATGTAAACATAATGACAAAATTTCAATGACAAACCCCAGAAAAAAGGAAGACCTTCAACAAGGTCCATTATAAGGGAGCAACATCTTCAAACTTATAAGTGAAATTTCATACCATAACTTCTTTAGCAAAAAACCACCAAACTTTGGCCAAAATTTGTCATCATCAAAACAAGACTCTAAACCATTGCCATTAAAATCCAAATCAAACCTCACCTAGTTTTTTGTTTTTTCAAACCATCAAATAGGTCAAAACATAGTCAAAGGAGGCAAAAAAAGGCATCGAATGCCAAATTCTATCATACAAAATTAGAGGTTTTTTTTTTCCATTTAAAACCATTTTAATCATGGCACATTATTCTTTTTTAGCACATATGAATGTCAAAAAACTCAAATCTAAAATCCATTTGATCCAATTTTAGGTTTTGGTTTAGTTAAGGACTTTTGAAAATGAAAAAAATTGTCATTAAAAAAGTTCATTTTTATAAAGGATTCATATAATAAAAGTAAATTCATGTTAGAAAATATGAGACAATAATAACATATTAGACACACTAAAAGACATTCACAATTTCAAAAATGTGAAATTCTAAGACTTTGAAAATTCAAAATATGTACATTGAAAATTTAGAATTTTCAAAACTTCAAGAATTCTTTATCACATATAAATGGGGTATAATGTACACAAGTTATTGAGAAAATTGTAATTTATATTATATTATATTGAAAATTAAAAAATTAACATTTTTTGGTATGATTTCAAATTATCACCATCTTTCAAAATGAAACATAGAATCTAAAATGAATATGTACATTTTTACAAATTCATCTTATTAAAAATATATATATTGGGAAATTCTAATCATTTTTCATAAAAAATTGCCAAAAAATCATTCAAAATTTCATTTGTATGAAAAAATTATTTTGGGGAATAAAGACATGTAGTCATAATGTAATGTAACATTTGTGACTCCTTTGAATGTGTTTTGACCCAAATGTCATATGGGAAGGTGTCAAAGTGTACAAAATTTGGGAATACATTTCAACAACAATGGTAAATGTTCATTTTGGTGGTTTTTCAACTTTGACTTCATGAAGAAGAAGGTGGAAAATGTTTGTTCATGCTCCACTAAAATACAACACTTGCACCATTGCAATCTATGTTAGTTTGAATTTTTTTAAGAATGAATGCCTAAGGATGCAAGAAGCCTATAATGTTTGCCAAAGTTATAACAAAGGATTAACATGAATAGAAACATCCATTGCAACAAGAACATTGGACTTCATGATATGTAGTTTATGCTAGATTACACATCCATAGCACTTGTAGATAGAATGGATAGATAAATTTTTGTTATTTGTGAAGGTGTACTTGCCTTTAAAATTCTAACAAGTTCCAAGTATTGCCTAATGCAATAATGTCATTTGATCAATTAAAAATGACAATTGAAATTATCTTCAACATCACCTTGAAACCAATATGGTGGATAGCAAATCCTCATAGCATCCATGATATAAAATGTTAAAAACCTTGCATTCTAGTACCAAAGTTAGTGATTAAGTTACAATTGTAATATACCCATGATTCATGAAAGATATATTTAAAATGAGAAATACAATGCATCACCAATTTTATGGTGCATCGCAACTTTCAATAATAGACTTTTAGATATAGGTTTTAAATGGTAGACCTTCAAAGTTATTTTGATGGATGCAAACATTAAACACCATCTCCCAATAGATGGAATTCATCCATAATGTTCATCCATAACTTTTAATTAAATCTTAAGTAACTTTCAGTTAAGCTCCAGTTAATTTTCAGTTTATTCCAAATTAACTCTTAATTAAATCCCAGTTAAGTTTTAATTAATTAATTAATTAAATTTGAATTAACTCCAAATTAACTTTTAATAACTATTAATTAAATCCTAATTAACTCATAGTTAAATCTTAATTAAATCTAATTATCTCGTAGTTGACTCCTAATTAAATCTGAATTAAGTTTCAATTAACTCACAATTGACTCCCAATTAGGAAGGTTCCCAATAAACTTCCTTATGTGATGCACACATAAAAGCCTCCTTAAAAGCTTCTTTAAGTAAAGTCTCCAAAGGGGTATAAATAGAAGTTGGACCCTTCATTTCCTTTAGTTTGTTCAACACCATTCTTAAGCACGATCTTGCATCATTGTCTTATCATGTTTTTTCCATGTTCATGTTTGCATATGTTCGCATAATAAAGATTTATTTTCACGTTTGTTTTTCACATCTCATGTTCTTGTTCTTAATTCTTGTGTTCTTGTTTTTTAATCACATAATCTTGTCTTGTTCCTTGTTTGGAAGTTAGACTTAAACCTTAACCTTTGATTTCATGGTTTTTCATGTCTTTGTCACTTATGTGTTCAAGAATTATTCTTGGTAGGTGAACTAACACTAGCATTCAAAAAACTAATAACCTACACCAAAACAACAAAAATGGCCAGTTCCAAGGTACATTATATAATCACATACACTTAAAATTAACACCTATTGTTGATGGTTCAATCAACACATGCAATAAGAAACAAGACACACACATTGATTATGAATTTTCCTTAAGTTAAGCTAGCTACCACACAATCCCAAATGGTTAATTAGTTTCAACCATAGCATAACATGTGAAAAAAATGGGGTTCAAGGCTTTTCAAATATGGAATATGGATGCAAATGTTCAAAATAGTAAAGTATCCCCAATGTACCCATAATCATTGAAGAGAAGGAAGGTCCTTCAATTAGAGCTTTCAATGTTAGCATGATGTGAACCTAATCAATTTTACAATTAAAAAACATGTAGAAAGGAGGAATGTTAGTCGAAAACATAATAGACTTAAATCATATTTCAACATACCTTAAACATCATTGGTGGTTGAATCAAAATGCACCAAAAAACAAACATCAACAAAACAAAAAATGGACAATGCAATTTTTTAAAACCAAACAACAAATGGACATTACATCAAATGAAACTTCAATTCAATGGTACAAATTTAAAGGAATCCACCCAAGCAACATGACTTTGCTTTATCCACAAGGCTACTGAAAATCTTCCAAGATATTTCAATCTTTTCACCATAGGCATCTAAACATGTAGTCCAAAAAATGAAACCTATGGATCTAAAATATTCAACACCCAAGGTGTTAAAATCCAATGAAGCCACCTTATAGTTCAAATGCATTATGTTATGAATGCAATCAACCAAATTTTTTGAAATTTTTGAAAACATCAGACACATGTGTCGTGGTAAGATTTGAATAGTGTGAACAAAATTGTCTTTGGAAAATCTTGATGGTTACAACATAATAATAAACGAACGTGTCTCATTTGTGTAAATTTGATTAATGCATTGATAATTTTCAACATGGGCAACAAATTAACAAGAAATAAAAATGAACAAATTCACCTTGGTGGCCATGAAAGATGAACTATTTTCAACCATTTTTGCAACTAATAGCATGTACATGGACATAACCTATTTTATTTGATTAAGCATGTCGATCCAACATGTTCTGAAATTTCACAAAATTTTGCTCTCCTTTCCTTTCAACAAATCTATAAGTTTCAAAAACTCAAAGTGTCTTTTTGAGCTCTAAGAAAAGAAGGAACAAAGGGACTAAAAGCAATTCCTCTATGTGTCTCATAATAGGGATTTAAAATAAAATTTGCACCATTAGATTGGTGTGGTGTGCATTGAATGCTTTCCAAATGGAGAACAAACTTATCTTGGATTCAGCAAGTAACACGATTTCCCACCCCTTGAAAAACATTGACATAGCCTTTGAGCCAATTATAGTAGCTGATTTATCAAGGGTTTATATCATAGTGTAGCAATCTAACACAATGTCACTAACAAGATATGATTTTCTTCTTTTTCTTTTTCGTTTTTTCTTTTTGTTCTTTATTAGATTTTGCAAGCCACGTTCTTCCTTCACTTTTGGGTGATTTTTTGCCATTAAAAAAGAAGGCTGATTTACACCATTAGAGTACAATAATAGTTTCAAGTGTACACCACCAAAAAATAGATCTCCTGGGTACAAGCATGTTATTCATTTTTTTTAAAATTATATTATTAGGGGCAAAAGATTTAATCAAGGTTAGGTTAATGTATATGAGATTCCATATTTGTGTGGTGAATTGACCTTATTCAACAATAAATTGTGACTTGTTGGAGATTGCCACAAGATTCATTCCTAGTGTTCTTCTAAGCCTAGTGCGGGGAGACAATAACCATGGTTGTATGAAACTATTATCCATATGAGATCCTTTACAATTTCCCTTAAAGCAATACCACTTTGGATGTGACTTTGATATGTACCTAGGCATGTTGTTTTAGTTAAATCTAGATAATACCTCATATAGATAATCAAGGAATTTTGAACTCAAAAGATTTGCCAAAAAATGGGTATTCGGCTTAACATTCATCAACAATGGGGCTCATCTAGACCTAACCTGTTGGTCTTCTTACATTTAGACTGCACCAACTCTTACCAAATTATGTCATAGTATGCTATTCTATTATGTATCATACATTGTGTAATCTAATTTAGTAGGATCTTAGCCCTAGATGGGGGCCAAGTTTGTGTGTTTTAGGTGTGTGATTCACATGTGGAGGAGCAACAGAACTGGTTTTGGGAATGGACTCAAGCGTGTTACTCCTCATAGGTTTGATAGTATTGGGTATCAATATGGTCATTTGAAGAAAAGCTTTGAAGGACTATTCATGTTATTCACATTAGATTTTATTCCTTCTAGTGGAAATATGTAGTGTTTGATTTACACATTGAACCACTTGATAACAATGCTTGGAATGGATTTCATTACAAGACATCAGTTCAAAGTAAAAGCAATCAAGTTCTGTTTATATGATTGCTGCCAATTATGAGTTGTAGAGCTCAAGGTGACAGTTCAGGATGCTGATTTAGAGAAGGTGGCAATGGAGCTTGGAGACAGTCCAAGTACACTACAATGATGGATGCAACGGTGTCTGGAGCTGTGTGAGTGTGAGGGAGCAAGTGGTGTAGGGTAGCAGGGTCTTGAAAACCACTGGCTGATCTTATGTGGGAGCAGGAGGAGAATGTGAGGGTGTGCAGCAGATGTGATACATAGCAGGACGAGAATGCAGGAGCTAGCTCAAGAAAATGAGCTGAGTGGATTGCTGAGAGGCTGAAAAAGACCATAAGAACACTACAAGAACACTAACACAGATATAACCATTTTTGGGTTTGTGCCGGAATGGAATGGAGGCTGTTGGTTGATTACAGCTAGTGGAATTTTTCTTGTGTGAGCATGTGCTTTGAGGATCACTGTGCAGAGCTGTGTTAATGGTGGAGATTTAAGCCACTTGCATTGTAGTGACTGTTAGAAGATCTTGGACCATTGCCACAATGAGCTAGTGCTGTCATGCAGGTATTAAAAGAGTATGTGTCTTTGAAAGAACAATTACCTGCATGCCTCTGATTAGTGGAGGGTTTAAGGGCTGGAAAGTGCAGTAGAAGATTGAAGGTCAGAAATTCTCTGCTGTGCATCTGACAATCCCCTTCTTCTGAGCATAAGAACTGGACCTGGGCATTACAGTTGAGTGTTAGGTGCTGCATGTGTATGGGAGTGAAGGGAACCTAGGCGTCTATTTTTCTACTTGTAACTAAGGGTATTAGAGGAGCTAAAGAGTAGTGAGTATTGTGAGTCAGTGAAAGGGGGTGAAGGCAAGATTGCTGAGTCTGCATCCATTTCCTCTTTTCTTGATCACAGAGCTTTGGTGAAGCCTTAGACTAGAGATTTATAATGAATTGGACAGTCATTTTCAAATGTTCTATCAGAGGCCGTCCTTTCCAATTACCTCTACTTGTGATTACATGTGCATTGATCAGTTATTGCAGTTTGGATTGCATGGCCAGTGATTACAGCTTCATTTGCAAGAAATAGCAATAAGCAGGATTAGCCAAAAAAAAGTGTAAATCAGATAGAGAAACACCTCAATATGATGACCTTGCCAATCTTCCAAACTCGATGCAGCAGCCTATGCCAGCACTGAGCTCCAGATGAACTTAAATTTTGTTCCAAAACTGAAAATCTGTAGCAAAGACTGCCAAAGCATCAGGCACTGAATAATACCCTTCAGGCTACAAAACTTCTATGCCCTGAAAGACAGCAGATCAAAGACTAGTGCCACATTTCTCAACATCATAGCCAGTTGTATTCCTAATTCTGCCTAGTCAGATACTGTAATTTAAGCAGCTGGCAAATCTATGAGGAGATCAGACTTACAATTCTTGACGTCATAAAATGGAAAACCATGTGTAGGAGTGAAACAGCCACAGTAACATGGACCATGTATGGATTCCCTTCAAGAAACATCCTCTGCCAGTACAAATTATGTATTCACCACCTCTAAAATTTGGAATTACTATCACCTACCAGTCACCCCAGACATTTCTGCCATTAAACCAAGTAGCACTTTTTCTTCATCCTCTGATTTGTCTGCACTCATGATCCAGTCCTTCAAGCATGCTGCCATAGGAACACTGAATTTGGAAGGATTGATCCACTTCAAGATACAGCTGCTGATATGTCAGACTGATATTGGACCCAGTTCTAGTTCCAAGGAGTTAGTTTGACTGTCCCATTGATTGCAACTAACTTGTACTTCAGTGACCAGAATTCATTGAGTACACACAAAAAAAGAAAATTCCCGTGGTCTCCTCGTGGTGGAAGTCTGTGACTCAAATCTTCAAAACTGAACATCCCCACAATTGTCCTTACAATTCTGAGATGTGTGTCAATGACATTCAACTCTCACTAACCCAAACCAAAGAAGCCAAGGGGGGGACTGATTGTTGCAGGACCTTGCAGTTCATGATCTGACTAAGAGCAAAAAAGCTTGAGAAGAGTAGGAACAGACCACAAAATCTGTTGATCAGAGGCAACCACCCATGGCAGAGCTCTCTTACATTCCATGATAGCTTCAGTAGGCTAAGCAGGAACCCCCACATGCTTATGGCAGATGTTAGCACCAGATCTCATTGAATCCAGCAATTGCTGTTCACAGAAAGGTCAATCATCTTAGCATATAACACCTGCTTTATCACACAAGACTGTGCCCTTCATCTTGGCTGACAGTGAAGGGTGTGGAGAATCTATCTGCACAAGAATTCCTTGTCCTCAGAGGACTGACTCACTTGAGGAAAGGAGATAGTATCTTTCTGGATACCTCAGATGAAGTTATAGATTTCAGGACTCAAATTCTGTCTCATGCTGATAAAGGTCAAATGTATCATGAGGTATTCACAGCTTTTGAGTACTTTACATCTCACATGCTCACTTTACAGCACTCCTCCTACCTATCATCATGATGTGTTCACCTCAGGCTTTCAATGTATCAAAGCATATATTTACTGCATACTGTACATATCCCACAGAAAGATTCCTTCGTCAAAAAAAGCATCTGTCATGTTTGTGCAGAATGCAGAACTTGAAAGTGAGTAGTCGTAGTGGCATACCAGCATCACAGCCAAATAAAGCAAATCTTCCCTATACAAATTGTGACACTGCGTCAGTCTTCACTTCCTTTATGCCTTGAGTAGCTTCAGGTTTACAATGATATCTGCAATATTATCAGATAGAAACCTTTTATCACATAACACAGTCTTGATGTAAGATGATCAACTGGAAGTACAGTCCTAGACCATCCATCACTTCCCAGTCATAGGTTCCTGACAGAAGTCATATACACCAGCCAAAAAGAGCTATTCCAAATTCAGACCGGTAAGAATAAACTGAACTTAGTGTACAGCAGAATATAGAAATACCCCGTAAGAGCAGTAGAAAATTGCCCTTCACATTGATACAAAGAAAGACACTAGCAATACCAGGACAAGATGGAGTAAATGCTAATTCTCTCAAGTCACAGAAGAGTGAATTCTCTGTTGAAGATCCAGCTGAAACTTGCAGCCTTGGGACCTTTCTTGACCTTGGCCTGTGCACGCTCATCAAGCTTCCGAATGCGAGGAGGCAGTGAGCACACATACTCTTGAGCCTTTTGAGCTTCACTTGAAAGCCCTTGCACACTTGCCACATTCCACCTATTTACCAAATGTTCCATGATGTCGGCATAGTCCCGAGCAGTGTACACCCCAGTCCTCTGAGCAACCAGTGAGTAATCATCAAAAAGCTGTTCATTCTGTCCATCATACATCAAGTGAGCAGGCATGGAAATTTTCTTCCTCATCATGTCTGCAAAAGCCAGCATGGCACCTTCAGGGTCAAGCTCAAAAAGCTTCTCCACAATCTTGGAGTAGGCATTCTCATGTCGCTTCTCATCTGCTGCAATCAATCCACAGACAGTCGCCAATTTGGCATCACCAAAATGCTTGGCATGTCGAGCAGTGTTACCATGTGAAATGAATGTTGCCCGTTCTTGAAAGGATGTGTAAACAAAACCAAGATATGGGTTGCTATCTGTTTGTGGGTCCTGCAATCACCTTGACAATCCCTTAGCAGAGTATATGACTGTGGTTCACCATTTGAACAGGTATCACTGATGATAAATAAATAGCAGTTAGAACCCTCATTGCCCAGTCAGAGTGAACCAGCACCCACCAGTGCACCATGCATGGGTGGACAAGAAACACCTATGTACTCACTACTAACCACCCACATGTATCTACCTCCCTAGTACCACCAAGTGCCATAGCTACTTTACCTAAATACAAAAGAACCAGTTACAGTACCTACATATTTACCTACCTGCTTACATAGATTGTTACCTAGGTAGTGTGAGGTGGAAATACAAGGGTTAACAGGATAGGTTACCAAGGAAGAACCTCGGTAACTCAGTTGTAGTTCACCCACAACCAAGTCATAACTGGTTGCGAATGGATCATGCACAGGTGGGTGCTGGGTTACATAATCCTCATTGCCCAGGATCTTATTACTGGCCTTAACCAGGTCCTAAAGATCTTCTAGATACAAGAAAATTCTGGCTTGATTGAAGAAACCAGGAGTTGCTGCTCAGCAATCAAAGACAGTGTACTAACAAGTGAGCTATTGTATAACCAAAACCTTGTCAGGCTCATTCCATTTATTACTCAGACCTTTTGCTGATCAAGGGTAAAGAAAAATCAGAAATGCTATCTAACTTACCATATCAAGGAGCATCCTTACTAACAGGTGAGATATTGTAAGGAAAAACATTACCAGGTTCAGGCCATTGAGCACTTGGACCTTTTGCTGATCAAGGGTTTGACAGTACCAAAATAAGGGGGGAAAAAAAAGAGAAAACACATTCTTTCAGCAACAGATCCTTTCTTGCATGCATCATGCAACTCCGACATAACTCATGTTAGCAAGGGATGCCAGAACATATTCTCACCACAAACCTGTGAGAAAGGGGAAAGAAGAAAATGTACCATGCCAGATCCAATTAGGTATTGAATGGTCTTCTCAATTTGCCTCATGTCCACTCGGCCTGTCAGGTACAAGTACTTGTTCAGCAAATCACCATGTCTATTCTCCTCTGCAGTCCACGCACGAGTCCAAATGCCCCAGGGAGAAGGGCTGGCACCAGTCTCATCCCTGGTCCCATGCAAGGTGTTGAGCATGGATTGATACGTGGGAAGAGCTTCTTCTGTGATCATGTCTCCTACCAAACAAACAAGGTAGTCATCTGGTAAACCTGCAGCTCTCTCCTGCAGCTCTTTCACTTCATCCATGAAACCTTCAGAAGATGGATCTGGAAGATAGTCCTGAGGCTGCCAGCACTTGTCAACGGGTTTCAGATAAGGTAACAGGGTGCTTTCAGCCCAGTCTTCCAATGAATTGAACAGTTCCCTTTTTTCAGGGGATAGGGAGTGCACGGCCTGGGAATGCTTCTCCTTTGGTGCACCATTCAAGTCAGCTCCTCTGCAAGAAATTCGGGCGGTGATGATGATGACGCCATTGTCTCAGAAGATCAAGTAGCAAATTGATGGACAAGAAAAAAGACCCGAAGGCAGCAGGAAGTATCTCATGAAAGCACGATTGCACAAGATCTAGGAGACAAGAACAACTCCAATGCGTGTGATGTACTAAAAACCTAAACCTCTCTTCTTCTGTCGGCAACTGCAGATATCGCGATGCTCAAAAAGCAGTCACAGATCCATTTCTTGAGCTATTCTCGACAGACCTTCATGTGACGAGGACAATACTGGACATCAACTAATGTATAGTTCTCCTACGAAGAAGCGTCTTCGTAGAATATATACATCAGAAGACTTCACAGCAGAGATGCAAACCTCGCCTCGAAGAAAACGAAAACAAAACAAAACAAAACAGAACTCGTCCATAAACAAACAGAGTATAGAAACTACAGACAAGGGATATACATCCTGTACCTGAGCTTTTGCGGAATGGTGACAGTCATCGCATTAATCTCGCCACCGGCTCTTCCCACCGGCTTAGCAATAGGCGCTCTGACGAGAGTGGCAAGCGACAATTTCGTCCCCGACATGGCAGAAGACGCCAAGCTTCCACTAGAGCTAGCGGAGGAACACGACGCGGACACATTATGATTATTACTCAAACTATTGATGCATGATCTGCTGGACGCCACCGTTGCTGCTGCTGCTACTACAAGCTTGGTCGAAGGCACCGTCACTCTTCCGACAGGCACAGACATAGTCATCCCCGCCATGATGTACATATATTGTTTCTTCCTTTCTTTCCTTCACCGCCCTGCACGCAAACACAACCACAACCACACACACACACACACACAAAGTTTGGTTTCCAAAAAAACCAAGAGAGCAGGAAACAAAAGAAGTTAGATATCGGAAGCTGCACGCACAGGCAGTGGCACTCAATTAGGACGGCGGACGAGACGATGGCAGTGCAGCGGAAGAGGAGAAGAAGAAGAAAAAGGAAAGCAGTAGAAACGTTGCAATGGCAGGAACAGAGTAGCAGCGACAGAGCAGAGCATCGATTGCGATAAGCGAGAAAACGGCGAAGCCGAAGCAGAGACTCGAGAGAGAGAAGAGAGTAGTTACATTTTCTTTTTTCGCTTGCCCACTGTCTCTTTGATTTCTTCTCTTATTATTACTTACGTACTTTTACTGTAGTCTGAAGGAATGACTCGGGAAAGAAGGAAAGGTTCAGAACTTACAAGTCCTTTGCACCCTTTGGTGGTTTTTTTTTGTCTTTGTTTTTTAATTCCTTTGTTTACTGGTTGTGCTTGTAAGTTCTGGTGTTTTCTTTTACGACAATTTTCTTTTCTTTTCTTTTTTTTTAAATTTAAAATTTTGGGGATTTTTTTGGTTTTCTTTAGTGTGAATTAGACTTAATGGAAAACTTTGCCAAATTTTTCATTACAACAATGGTGTTTTATTTTCGTATTGAAATTATTTAAGTTTGGG